>AMWB02056757.1_pt1 | contig 17354 bp, 24 predicted proteins | sample 200311 | NCBI WGS metagenome assembly AMWB02 (sample SAMN02737377, study PRJNA173069) | bioreactor metagenome | biome: anode biofilm in microbial fuel cells | place: USA: California | collected 2010-12-16 | reverse complement strand
ATATTATCTAATGAATATGTCGGATACTTATCAATAGAAATTCTCATAATGTCACCTGCACTTTACGCCCGCTAACGCCAGAAAATGTAGTTCGTTCGTCATTAATATCTTCAAATTCGTAATCCAATATATTAACAGTTTCGCCAGTGAATGGATGCACAACATCTAAAGATGTTCCTTTGCAATAGCGATTTATATACTCCGATTTTTGCACATCTGTAAGATGTGGATTATGATTAATACTTTGGATTGTATACTCCACAAGTTCACGCATGTTTGGTTTTGATTCAAACTCTCTATATGTATCACTTACACAATAATAATATTCGCGCCCAGTTTTTTCTGCCAATAAATATCCAATATTTACAAGTTCATTTAGATGCGTTTCAACATTATTTAATGTTGTATTGATAGAATCTGATCTCAGCGCAGCTTGAATCTGTCCTTTTGTAAACCCTGACTTTGTCAGTGAACATATTTTAATTATCTTCTTTTCAATTTGATTACATCGCATGGCACTGCGTATCAACGTTTGACCAAATATTATATGATTATAGAACACATCCTGTGGTGTAATAAGATACACGCGCCGCTGATGTTCGGCGTTTCCTGACATTATATACATGCGATTTTTATAATGAAAGTTACATATACCGTTAATGTTGCGCAGATATCTTTTAAAATCACGGCGCGATGCTGCAAATACCTTTGGAACATAGTTTGTCAATACTTTAGCCATTGGATTCATAAATGAATTATCATGGCGTAAATTACTAACATAGTATTTAATTAGCGCTTCTTTAACAACGTCGCGTTCGACTATTGAAAATGGGTCTTCAGCAGCTTCAGCAATTGAATCCATGACATCAGATGTTTGTTCTTTCGAACTATCAACCATGAATTCAGCAACTCTTGTCATCAATTCCCCGGGCACTGGTGCAATTTTTGAAGATTCTGTGGCACGACTGAATATAAATGGTTTACAATCCAGCGGAACTTTATCAACTTTTTTACCAAACTCTGATCGTTCATATGATGCGTTTTTACCCTCGCCCCAGGTTTTGAGAACCTCGACAAGATCAAGATTTGCATGCACTTTATTAAGTTCTGGCATCACAATATAACTCGCTTTATTCATTTCGCGCGCTTTTTTATTTGTAAATATTAATTTGCCAGAACCCTGAGATACTTGACAAACATATCCTGGTAGTAGTGTTGATGTCACTGCATCCATTAACTGAGTTTTACCAGCACCGCTATCGCCAGATATGTAAACACATATTTTTGATAATACGAATACAGTAAAGACACTCAATCTATTATATCTTTCACCTACAATACGCGAATCTAACATCTCATCTATATCGCGCAGCGATGGAATAAATGTATCGCGGTGTGATAGATACTCTGCATATTGTAATTCATTAAGTTCTAATAGTTCGCGTTCCTTTTCCTGCTCCGCCTGTTCTTTTAATTTTGCTATTTCATCATCCATAATTATAACCCAGCAGTTTCTTAATTAATTTAGATTGTTGATCCGATACACCCTTCAATTTTAACATTAATTCAATATTAAAGTCTTCTTTCTCTTCATCACTTGCGAGTGTGTATGCTTTACATATGGGCTTGATGTTATTTAACTCTTCTTCGTTAAACCACCGATCCACAAGTTCAAATGTATACATTGTAAATTTGCCATTTTTTACTCTCGTTATTTTTGTAATAACATCAGGCGCATCCATATCGTTTATTAGTAACTTTTCAACATATTGAGATAAGTTAACTTGTGCCATGTGCGGAACGTTCAAATAATAAACTGTACCATATGTAAGATTTGTTAGTATAAGTCTGGCAGATACTGCACATATATCTAAATCATCGCATGATTCACATTTTCGTTTTTCACCATCGATCTTTCGACCGATTATCATATCATCGGATGAACACTCTACTTTTTTATTATTAAATTTTGCGCGCACATATTTACCATCTAATATTCTATAATATTTACTTTCACCAAGCGGAAAATCTCGCTCGGCAGTTAAAAATGCGGTTGTTGTATTTTCAACCATTATATTTTTAAGGACAGATTCCCTTTCCATATTACCCAAACCTTTAAATACTTTAAGACTGTATTAATATATTATGAACTGGAACTTATACCATGCGTCTCTTACTATGAATCCCAACCATATTAGATACGATATATATTCATTTATAAAACTTACGGCTAATTATTTTGGCATATCAAAGTTTCATGAAGATTGCATGATTTTTAGATTTCATCAGACATGGAGTTTACAAAGCGATCTATATGCGAAAACAAAATACGAGGATGTTGTAATCGGTATTTTATTATTCACAAATGAATACGATTGTAAAAACGGTTTAATAAATGTTGAATCATATGTGTTATCACTTTATAAAAGGGATGAATATGAGAAACATATCATCGCGATTTATAAAGTATTGCAGACATTAAAGACTATTAACAATTATGAGTAATCTCAACATCTGAGAGTTTTCTGCAGCGTTGCGCTTTATCTGTCTGATATAAGGCCGTTAGTGCTCCGCACGTTTGACATTTATACACATCAACTGGAGTTCCATCTTTCATAAATTCTGTACGTATCCAATCTGTCTTAAGTTCAGCGCCCATCAATTTACATGTTGCACATTTAAAACGTTCGTGATTCTCTTCAAATCGTAACTCCAAAAATTTGCACGCCAATTCCTGAGCCTGCACAATGCATGATTTCAAACTGCATTTGGATGTTTCAGAGTTAAAAGCTTTACAATCTGAATGGAACCTTACAGGTCCAGGTCTTACGCGCACTAATCCGCTCATTCTATCTCACCATTTAAATATTTATTAAGAGTTTCTCTAGAAATATCTGCAATCATTTTCTTCATCTGCTTAACATTAATAGTTTCTGGTACATTGCATTCTTTATATATGTCAGCTTCAACGGCGCGTGGTAAAAGTCCCATCATTGACATATTAAATGTTTCGCCATCCTCATCATGCAATCTAAAGATAGCTTTTAATACACGATTTTCAGTGCAATGAATATTCACAAATTCCTGCGTTTCTTCGTGTATTACAACTGGCACGCGCGGCGGCTTTTGTGTATGAGACTCTTCATACTTTGGATCAACAAGTTTACAAATAAACTGTTTATCATAATCTTTAATAACAATGCCCTCGCGAGCTTCACCAATCGCAGATTCTCCGGCACGCATATTCAATAACTCCTCAAGAGTAAATGTTCCGCGAGCTATCTCACCGACACACGGTAATCCGAGTTTTGTACAGCGTGAACGCCAAATGGCTTCGCCATTTGATTTATAAAATGAAAAATTAGAGCCATCTAACTTTTCAGTAACTTCCACTGGTGAACTAAGATAATCTTTATTATCTATTAACCACTGTGTAAGTCTATCAACATCAGGGTATTTGTAATACATATTTACCTCAATACATAACAAAATGATCATTATACATAACCATACGATTTTTGATATCTATCTGAATTTTATGTACATGCTGTTCTCCAGATATAACATCTTTAATCTGTTTAGTCATTAGTGCGCCAATATATGCGCCCACGTATATGATTGCCTTTGCCGTGCATGGTAGCTCTTCAGTTTCACTAGAATCAAAGAACGTCTGTTCATATGATTCGCGCTCCACGATACTGTTAAGTATCGTGGTATAGATGACGAACGATTCACCGCCCAGACGTCCATCAATTATAGCTTTAACATTCTCACGATCTTTAACATCATTGTACACTAATTTGCGAGAATCAATGTTATCTGTACAGAGCACAACGATTCCATCGAGTATATGAGAATCTTCAGTAAAAAAACGTTCTTTAATTTTTGGTGTTATGCCAGTTTTACGCTCTATAAAATTTGCCAGCGCCGCGCATTTACTCATACCGATGTGTTCTATTAAAAAATTTTGATTGGGAATATTATGATCCTCAACTATATCGTTATCCCAGAGAACTAAATTCTCTGCGAGTCCGAGCATTGCCAAATCATATGCTAGAAAGCTTCCGATTCCACCGCACCCAATTATATGAATTTTAATATTCTCCTGCGCAGCAGGGTTGAATATGTCCAACTGTCTATGATAATTAATTTCTGTCATGCTTTAACTCCAAGTACTCTTAATGCATACTCCACAGCATCCCACGTTTTACCTTCATACTGAAGATTATAAAATTCATCATGCTTATCTCTAAATACTATATGCCCACAGTTGGTAACTATATAATCTTCATTGTACGATGAGTCTCTATCTGCATATGTGCAGCGCTTATATTCTAAAAATTGACCGTTAATGAATGCATCACGTCTTACACCGCGCGGGTTTTCAATAAATACATTACCATTATATGTAATAAATATTGAAAATGGTCCATATATGTACATCAAAAATTTTGGATTTATTCTAACACAATTTTCCATAGGAAACTGCGAATGGGTAATCGAATATCCACGACTATCAACTTGCGATGCCATAAATAAATATTTTTGTTCAGCATAAAACGAAAATTTATTATCAGTCATGCGCGCCGGTGACTGTCCACTTTTGTATGCAGTATAAAAGGATGAAAATCTTTCAGTTATCATCCCTTTATCGCCTCGCGTGCCTCATCAACTGTCATACCCTCATATTTAACAAGATCATTTATAACCTTTTCTTCCATAGCGTTGATGACCTCCTCGTCTGTTAGAGTTGACACACTACCGATGTCTTCGCTTTCGTCATCTAGAATATCTGCAAGTGTTAGCTGATCATTCTTAATTCCAAGTTCTTCATCAGTCATTGTATATCTGCGTCCGCCACTCCAATATGAACTTTGACGCTTATAATCAACCTTCTGTTTTGGTGTGTATACGCGCTTTGCGACGTATTGTTCAATATCAGCCTGGAATGCAGACTTAATTGCATCTGGATATAGAGTTTCAACTTCAATCTTTAGATCATCATATGTTTCCTGTCTCGAACCAAATGCACTTGTTGATATATAATCAATGCGCCCTTTGAATTGCATGTTCCTATTTCCCACAATAGAGCATAAAAACGTACCTGCGAATGCTATCAATTTATTGATAGTGTTAACATCCGTTCCAGACCAAAATACACCCATGTTAGCATGTGAGTGAACCCAACCAATGAGCATTTCATCATTGGCCATAGCTTTCAATACAGCTATATTACAACTCTCTTGATCAAAGTCTACTTCGGCACCAGAGACTGTCTGCTTGGTCATATATACATCTGACACATATACGTCGCCACCATCAGTTATGCGACCGGAAAGCATGGCACCAATTTCGGTTGGTACTGCCATGATCATGTGTTTTATTTTATTATCGGCAATTTGTGATAGTATAATTTTCATTGTTTAAACAACTCCTCGGTCTTACGAACAGCATCTATAAAATCATCCTCGTCCATTTGATTAACTCTATTATTCAATAGATTCTTAATGTATGCACAGGCAGCGCCAGCTGATTGTGTTTTCCAGCGTGCACATCCGCCGCACTTATCATTGTTTTTACTTGAACACTGCGCGCATACGCACCAGCGACACATCGCCGTATTCAACTGCCCGCACTCGCGGCAGGGTTCTTTAAACCACGGATTCCAATATGGCGACCGTCTATCATATGTTTGTAAGAACTCAAGCATGAATGTTATAAACATTGGAATATTTTTATCCCTATGTAATTGATTAACAATGCTTGAAGCGTTTCCAATACATACATGACCACTTGATACATGCGGATGTATTTTTGCTCCAAGTGCTGGACTTCTACCACTGACTGTGTCAGTTACTGATTCGTCAGTGTATACATCATATGAGCCACCACAATGTAATCTAATAATTAAACAACCCAATGGCAGTGATCCCTCGCCATATGGATTTTTTAATGAAATTGGTTGAGTTTTTACATCCATGTAATTAGCATTTGTTGAAATGCTAATTTCTCGCACCAGTGGATGCGATAATATTGTATTGTATACATTCTGCGCATCTGCATCTTCTTCCGAAGGTGCACTGTCATCACATAAATTTTCAAGTATTCTCATAATATGACTCCGGTGTTAAAAAATATTTACCGGAGAAATCCTCCGGCAAACTTGGGCATGCTGACAACTATAGATGTTACGTTATCAGCGACAGGTTCATCAAGAATTACTGAACCCAAACCTTCAGCAAATACGCCGTCGGCTGACGTGAATCCAGCGAGCTTAATTACTGATCTGTAAGTTGCGCTACCAACTACATTGACGATCTTGTAAGGACTGCCGAGCTGTGCAACCTTAATCTGGCGACTAACGATGACTTCATCGTTGACCTCATCCATGACTTCGTCATCTTCATCATCAACGACTTCATCATCATCTTCATCATCCCAATCATCATCGTCCACGACTTCGTCGTTGACTTCGTCATCAACTACTTCGTCTACGACTCTGTCGTTGACGGGCTTCCATTCATTACCATTTTCATCTACAACTCTGAGCCCTGCCGGAAGTACACCTCCGGCAAATTTGGGCATGCTTACAACAACTGTTGTTACATTATCCTGCACTGGTTCATCTAGAATGACAGTTCCATATCCATCTGCCATAACTCCATCAGCGCCGCTGAATCCAGCTTGCTGAATTAGAGTTCTGTATGTGATTGCTCCGTCTACGACGATTGTCTTGTATGCTTCTCCGAGTTTTCCAACTTTGATTATTCTTGACATTATGTTTCCTCCGTTTAGATTCTAACTGTATACATCTCTTTAACTATCTCTACTGGCAATTCTGCCAACTTATTTAACAATATTGATTTATCATTAAATTCTGCATATGTACGATCTCCATATGCCTTGCCAACGGCATATGTATGATACTCTCGTAATACACGAGTCTCATTACTCTGATATTCAAATTCTGTCGCTTGCTCTAATGTTCTACATCTACCAGTACCTAAAGGTACTGTGCAATCATCTGTGGCTTTTACAACTATAGCACCTCCAACCGCTGATACATACATTGGAATGATACAATAATCTCCAGATTTCAGCGGTATCAATCTATTGTATATAAGATCATTGTCTATATCATAATAAACTTTTGGTATAATCAGTGATGGAAAAAATGGTTCTGAAGATTCACGCACATTTGTACTTTGACATACATCCATAACTCTTTCGTGATACATAGGTGTAAATTCATCATGCCAATATCTAATAGATTCTTCTGAATCATGTATATTAATTATACCTTGTGGCATATTAACTATTGACATAACTGCGTTATATCTTGGATTACTATCATTTCTAACAATTTCAGAATTAACAATCCTAATTTTATTACACAGTAGCTCTGGATATAATTTCTCTTTATTAGTTGCATATGCGTGATCTATTATATTCTTTGCTATACTATAATCAAATGGGTTGCGGAATGTAGTACCATTTGTACGATATGTATCTGCACTGCAGTATGCATGTATACATTCTCCGAATGGCAATTTCTCCAGCGTTTCCGCTGGGCACTCATTGGGATGAAATGTTCTAAATTTCCAGGGATCTATATCTGGCATCATTTGTTGCATATATCATTCTCCGTCCATTGAAATAAGCGGGCGCTGGCCACTATATATTTAACCACCGCCTCGGGTACATAATCTCGCCAATCCAACAAGTTGGATTTTATATTCGCTCGTATCCACGTGCCGCTACGTTGGCACGTATCATCAAATGATACTGATACACTTTCAATACCTGCATTCTCACAAAGAACATGCATGAGATCATTTGATCCATAATATATATGGAACTGTGGAAATATTGTTTGCAGGTATGACATATATTTATAATTACTTCCAATGTCCATTATTGGTATAATATATATTGGTTTTTCATTATACCAACGCTGTTGGCGCAATGTATTATTTATCATTTCAAATCGTTCACCAGCGGTAAACGGATTATCCAATGTGTATGCGCTCTGGGCGCTACCAATTCCAATAATAATTTCATCAATATCTTTATCAGCTATCATGTTTTCAACAACGGCCAAGTGACCGTTGTGAAACGGTTGAAAGCGCCCAAGAAATAGTCCTCTGCGAGTTATCATATGTTCACCGTCTTATATTTTCAAATTTATAATCTTTTAATAGCATACACGTTCTATTGTCATGTGCCATACATCGCTCATCGCATATCATATAGTCGCCGCGCATGATTGCAGCCCAACAATACTTCTGTATCACATATTCTTCTCCTCACGTACTAACGTATTTGCATGTATCAATGTTAATGCGTCACCTTTTGTTATAATTATTTCATCATTTGCATCACATTCATATGCGCATGAACCATCAGCATATAGCAAAAAATCATCGTATGATGAAATTGTTATTGATTTATCATTTGATAATACTATAGGTCTACTCTTACGTGAATACTCATTATTAGGAACTATAACGTTTACTGGAGATCCGATATCAATAATTGGTCCACCGGCACTCATTGCATATGCTGTGGAGCCAACAGCTGTGGCAATTATCACTCCGTCACCGCGCACATTATAACATATTGTTTCATCATCTACAATAATATCAAATTTCATCATACGTTCATCATTAAATGTGCGAATTGATACTTCATTGATAGCAGAGTCTGGCGCATCATCATATCCAACTATGTTATAATTGAGTCTATTTATTATACTTTCAATTGGATTATTATCCATAGCTAAATAATTAACCGTTCCTGTGCCGATTAAACCTACATTGAATTTATCTGGCAGATGTTTATACTCATTAAGTGCTCGAATAAATGTACCATCGCCACCAATGGCTATTAGCATTACTGGTTTATCTGATATTTCAATTTCACCATTAGCTAACATTTTTTCATATGTAAGCTTGGCCAATTCATTGTTACTATCATAATATACAATTGCTGGTATTGTCATTTCTACTCACCGCCGCTTTTAATACTTCAACGCATTTACGATTCATCAATTTCTTAATCTCACGCATGTTAATTATAAAATTACTAGTAAGCAAATCTTTAGCGCACTCATCAATAACATCATTCCACACTTCCTCTGGAAGTATTGTCATTAGACGCATGTGTAATTCTTCACCATCGTCTGTATGACGATAGATAACTTTAAGCACGCGGGCATCTGTTACATATCTATGAATTATTCGCTCAGCGTCACTACCTAATCTTCTATTTGATGCACCAAAAATTGCGCGATTAAGTTCTTTAAATTCAGCATTCACAAGTTTTGCAAACTGTTGTCTACCATCATACGATTTAATAACCAAGCCTTCGGCTTGGGCTGGTCCATATGCTGATGGCACATTTGAATCTACATCTTTAATTTCATCGCACATTATAATGCGCAGCGTCGGTACAAATGTTAACCCAATTCTTTCGAACTCAAGTTTTGCTGTTTCAGCATCCAGATACCTACCGATATTTGTGTCATATATATCGAAGCCTATAAACAGAGGTAGATTGTCGTAAGACAATGTATGCTTGATTCCATATTCGCCATAATATACATATCCATGTTTCATGGCTGAAACATCAACTGTACGTCTAACATATTGCATTCCTGCCGCGAACATTTTCATTTCATCATCTGGTATTATTCGATAATGAGATGTAAATTGTATAGTATTATCAGCCCGCAGCGTGAAAGAACCATTCGCCCCATCTATCTTCTCTTGAAGATAGATCGATCCCTCGAACATAGATAGCGGAATGCTATCTATGTGTGGAATTTTTGGATATAATCGCACGACTGTCATATTAATCAAACGCTAAATAATCCAATGGTTGTAATACTACAAACTACAAAAGCAATTATCATATTATAGATAAGTATTGCATAAAACAATGTTGTTCCGGTTGCTAATCCGGCCGCTGCTAGTATATGTGTACCTATAAATGTTGCTGCCATATATGTAAAAAGTATTCCAATTATTGGAATTATTGATAATATACAAGATATTCCCATACAAATATTTGCTAATACATATGCTGCAACTGCTGTCGCTGTTCCATATTGTATGTATGCAATGCAGCCAATAATAACTGCCATAAATAACCACATCATTGATGTTCCTGATTTTTCACTCATTTAATCCTCCACGCCGCCGCGTAATAGTCTATTAATTCTTGTGCTTTAGTTTCGTTACCGCGCAATAATTGATCGCATATCTGCAATACTGATGCGCTATAATCATCATTTATATGTCTCAACTCATTTAAATACTTATGCATTGGTAATTTATTGCTATAACATATGGCAATACTACCATATGTATATTCTTCAGTTTTATTACCTAATGCAAACATTAACTGATTAAATTTCAAAATTTAACCTCCAGCTAAATTTGTATTGTCAGACCATCATATGCTATGTATATCCGTTTAAGATTCTTACAATCTGCAAATGCAGATGCAATATCAGTGCTATAAGCACGATATCCAGTTTCGCTGTGATAGCGTTGGGATAGATGTGTTAATACCAACTTTGTTGTATATGCTTGATCTACAGCTTCTATGATCTCTTTAACCCACGAATGACCATATCGGGGACCTGTATAATCTGAAGCCCACGTTCCATCAATTATTACTAAATCTGTAAAATCGCATATCATTGGCAGTGATTTAAATGGTTCTGTGTCACCCGTATATAATACAGAGCGCCCGCAATCATAATCTATAATCTCATATCCAAAACATGATGGTATTGAATGTTTAATTTCATATGCATTAATTATTACATCACCGAAGTTCCATCGTTTCGGCGCGGTATATTCATCAAACATTGTCAATGTACATTCAAAATTCATAGACAAATGATAATCATTTATATATGGTTCAATAAATGGATACACACTGTGTGGCATAATAATATGCAATGGTTTCGTACGATTTCTTATTGTTAGATTATGAAACAATAGCATTGGTAATCCAATGAAGTGATCAATGTGCGCATGTGTAATACAGACCACATCGATTTCATCGACGTGTCTATTTAAGAAAAACTTATTTGTAGATTCCCCAACATCCAAAAGGATGTTCTTTGAACATTGAACGTATACACCAGCACTATCGCGCAGCGATGTTGAACAGCCGCTGCTTGATCCAATGGTAGTTACTAGCATTTCTTAACCTCTACGTAGTCGCTTGCGCGACCAACGTAATAAAAATCTTCTCGACCAACCGTTATTAATGTTTTAAGCTCATCAGTTGTTATATTATTTATATTTTCAACTGTAATTGGCTGTGCCCATCTACAACCATTAGTAACACATGTAAGATTTATAGTTCCAGCTTTCACAAATGTTATTATATGATAGTTATCCATATATTTATCATATAATAGATCTCCAATACTATATGTGCGTTCACATCCGTCATATTTAATATGTAATGCATTGTAAATATCATGCCATTGAATTTTACCATATACACACGCATCAATAGTACACATGTCTTCATTTATTATAAAATTAATGTTACTATTTCTACATGATTTACGCATCGTATAATTAGTACCATTTATTATAAATGGTGTATCATGCTCAACATATGTTGGTTTATCATCAAATATTTTTTTCATGTTAATCATTCCTCATCATCTATTATAAAATTTTTACCAAGTTCAGACATATCACAAATTTCATCATTCTCACACTCTGGATTTTCACATTCAAATCCAGATGAATAATTCATCTTGTTATTATAATATCGCTCAACTTCAGTAGGTATACATTCCTCGCCGCATAGTTTGCAAATAACTCTCATGTTATAACTTCCTTATTTTTTTAATACCACCCGGTAAAAGCATTTCAAACTCTTGTTCTGTAGCATAATGCATAGCAGTTATTTTATTAACATGGACACTCACCATGATACGCATTTACTGCACGAATTTCCATTTACTCACCTTTAATCTTACGCTCTATAGTCGCACAATATGCAGTCACGCGCTCTTTACTCCAGCGCGGGTGCGCTTTCTTAACTTTGGCTTCACAATCTTTAAAGTCTTTATATTCACCGAATGGCATGTTAATCACCTCTTATTTCCCATGTTATAGTCATTTTAATTCTTTCATTCATTCTCAATCAACTCCGTGAGAATATTCCCGCTACAAGAATTGTCATTTCGATGTCTCGATTAGTTCTGGATTCTCAAAAACATTACCAACTATCTCTATATCATCCAATTCATGCCAGAGATACGCACCGTCTATCACCCAATACGGAGCACTATATTCAACTTTGCCATATACAGTACACGAATCATACAATGACGTACCGGTTACTGATTCACATCTTACAATGTCTCCTTCCCAAATCTCAACACCGCATCGATCAGTGAGACCAGTTGAACGGACAACTTTCCAATCTTGAAAATCATCTCCAACGATGTCTACATAACCATCAATTGAAGTTTTGAAGACATTGCCTTCAGCATCTATTACAAAGTTGGTTCTCCACTGCTTTCCATCCCATGCTTTAAATTTCATTATATCATCTCAAACTTTCGTTTCTAATGGCATATTTGCCATTGTATCATAAAATCACAATCTTTATATTATACATACCACCTGGCTATATATACTTTATGTTAGAGGATATTATGGCAGCAGTATACAATTTCACAATCCCCCAATTCGCCACATTTTCAACTTCCATAACTATCAAAGATAGTAATGGAAGTGTGCGCGATCTCACAGGTTACATTGCTAAAATGCAGGCGAGATTAAAACATCCGGGCGGGTCTTTGATATTCACATTATCAATGGATGATGGATTAGCAATCGATGAAAACACAAATGTTATAACATTGACGATCAATGCAGACCGCACTGGCATGTTAAAAGATGATGCATTTTACGATCTCATATTAATCCATGACGAAGTCATTGAACGCATACTCGAGGGTCAACTCATCGTAGATGAGGGAGTTACAAGATGAGCGACGTTGAAGTTACACTTAGTGAATATACTGTTGAAATTACAATTTCTGGCTCCGACAGTACAGAAATTGTTGTATCAGATGATATTGCTGCTTATACAGATGCTGCAAATCATATTGCAGACATAAATAATCCACATGCTGTAACGAAATCTCAGATTGGATTATCTAATGTTATTAATGCTGAGCAACTTCTCGCTTCACAGCTCGAACAAACTCTGACGCCCACTGCAAGTGGCAGCGTTCCATCGAGCAAGGCCGTGGCTGATTATATATCTGACGTATCACTCAACATGTCAGGCACTGACATTGTTGCTGCAATTAATAGCGGATCCGCCGTTATCAATGGTGCCAATATTTCATCACAGATGGCTAGTAAAACTTATGTTGATAATTCAATATCGGCTGCAACGTCTGATGTTGTATTAACATCTGATGTCAGACTAACAAATGCTCGTACTCCCACTGCTCATACTCATAGCGCTTATGATATAACAAGTTTTGATACACGAGTTTCAAACAATGCAACAATTCGTGCAGCATTTGACGCGCTGGCTGCAATGGATGCCATTCAATTCGACCACTTGCAGGATGCAAGTGTACATTTCACAAGCGCTGAACGCTCTAAATTGGCCAGTATTGAAGCTGGTGCTACCAGTGATATGAATGCATCACAGATTGTATCGCTTATTAATAACAGCGCATCTATAATCAATGATGCCAGAATTGCATCTACAATTGCCCGCGATTCTGAATTAACTGCTGCTATAGATGCGCACTCTGCCAGCCCGACCGCCCATCATACAAATGTGAATGACCCAACTACGTTGGAAAAGGCAGCTTTAGCTGGCCAAGGCGGCACACCAAGCGGTACCAACCGCTTTGTAGTTAATAGTGATCCGCGACTTACTGAACCAAGAGTTCCGCTTACACATGCAAGTTCACATATTGCTGGTGGTAACGATATAATCCCATCAGCAACAGTCAACACAGCTGGCTTAATGAGTTCTGCTGATAAAATTAAATTAAATTCCATCGAATCCGGTGCATCTGGAGACTTAACTGCATTTGAAATTGTCACATTAATAAATGCATCAGATTCAAAGATTGACGAAGGTAATATTGATACAGAAATTGCCCGGGCTGATGATGTTACACACCTATTGGGTGTACATTCAAACGATGCCGTTGCTCATCACACTAATATAAATGATCCCACAAGTGCACAAAAAGCAGCGTTAGCTGGTATCGGCGGCACGCCTGGCGCTGCTAATCCATATGTTACACATCTTGATAGCCGAATGACCAATGCAAGAACACCGATCGCCCATGCTGCATCACATCAAATCGGTGGATCTGACGACCTAGGTCTAGGGACAGCCGCATTCTTAGATGTTGGTGAAGCCAACGGTGTCGCCGAATTAGATGTTAATGGAAAGGTTCCAGCGTCTCAACTTCCATCATATGTTGATGATGTTATTGTATATTCGCAACTGGCGGGTTTCCCGACAGTTGGCGAAACTTCAAAGGTTTATGTAGCCGCTGATACTAATAAAACCTACAGGTGGACAGGATCATCATATGTTGAAATTGGCACTAACTTAGCACTCGGTGAAACAAGCGCAACTGCATATCGTGGAGATCGCGGTGCTATAGCATACAGTCACGCAATCACCGGCGGCAATCCACATGGGTTAATGTGCAGTGATATTACAGATTTTGATACAAGTGTATCGGAAAATTCAACCGTCGTAAATCTCGGGAATGCTATTGCTGCACTTGATGTCATTCAATTTGATCACTCTCAGAATGAGAGTGTGCACTTTACAAGTGCTGAACGTTCTAAATTATCTGCTATCGAAGCCGGTGCAACTGCTGATTTAACAGCATCAGAAATTGTAACACTTATAAATGCATCTATTAATGTAATAAATGATGGCAATATTGCATCAACGCTATCACGCACATCTCACACACATGGAAATATCAGCGCCGCCGGTGCTATTGGTGTAACTAAAAACTTGCCAGTTATTACCACCACTGGTGGTGTACTCACCACTGGAACCTTTGGAACAAATGCTAATACGTTTTGTCAAGGTAATGATGCCAGATTATCTGATTCACGAGCTCCAACATCGCATAATAACTCTGCACATTCTGAAACATATATTACAGCAACTGGAGTTACATATGAAGCATTGTCTAACAATTCTGACATTGGAACCGGTAGTTCTCAAGTAGCAGCCGGCGATCATGCACATAGTGGTGTATATGAGCCAGTGTTTTCAAAGAACACTGCTTTTAATAAAGACTTTGGTACTATCAGTGGCAGCGTGTGCGCTGGTAATGATAGTAGATTATCTGATGCTAGAGCACCAACTAGTCATACACATGGTAACATTAGTATGTCTGGATATATTTATTCAACCGCTAATAAACCATTAATTACTGGTACAGCCGGTATTATAACAACCGGTTCATTTGGGACTGATGCAAATACTTTCTGTCAAGGTAACGATAGTAGATTATCAAATGCTAGAACCCCAGTTAGCCACACTCACACCTATAGCGATATAAGTTCATTAGTCACAACTATAACAGATGATGACACTAAAATTCCAACAGCTGGCGCTGTTGTTGATTATGTGGCTGGGTTCGGTTCCGGTGATATGTTAAAATCTACATATGATACCAATAATAATGGTGTTGTAGATGCTGCTGCAAGTGCGCCGTGGGCCGGTATTACAGATAAACCAAGCGTGTTTACTCCAGATAGTCACGCACATGGTAGCATAACAAATACTGGCTACTTGGGATCAACAGCTAACGTCCCATTGATCACTGGGACCTCTGGTATAATAAAAGCTGGTAGCTTTGGAACCAGTGCTAATACATTCTGTCAAGGCAATGATTCTAGATTATCAGATGCCAGAACCCCAACAAGTCATGCACATGGAAATGTTACTAATACTGGAGCCATTGGTTCAACAGCAAACTTGCCAGTAATCACTACCACTAGTGGTGTATTAACTGTTGGTTCATTTGGTACTGGCGCAAATACATTTTGTGTCGGTAATGACAGCAGATTAAGTGATGCTAGAACTCCAGTAAGCCACACACACGGCAATATTACCAATGGTGGATTAATTGGAACTACTGCAAATCTACCAATTATTACAGGTACTGGCGGTATCTTACAAGCCGGTGCATTTGGAACCGGCGCTACAGATTTTGCAGCTGGAAATCATACACATGCCGGATATGCAAGTAGCACACATGCTTCAACACATGTAACCGGCGGTTCCGATGTAATTGCCAATGCCATAAGTGGCGGTAATGCCGGTTTAATGTCTGGCACCGATAAAGCAAAGTTGAATGGTATTGAATCTGGCGCAACCGCCGATATGACAGCATCTGAAATATTAACAGCATTATTAACCGTTGATACCGACACATCTGGATTAAATGCTCAGACAGTTAAATCATGTGCAGTTCAAACAACTATAACTAACAGTGATTCATATATTCCGACAAGTGGTGCTGTCACAGATTTATTTGCTACAAAGCTTTCACCATTCGATTTACGGGCCGCGGGCTGGAATGTTGTTGGTAAATATAATGGCGGATCATCATCAACTACAACTGCCACTGCCAATTATGTGATGTATTGGCCACTGCCTATTGGTAGTAAAAATGTCACCATCACAAAGTTGGGCATAAATATAACGGCCGGCGCCACTGGTAATTTCAGAATGGGTATTTACAGCGATTCAGGTTCAGTTGCTCCATCGGCACTATTATATGATTATGGCGAGAGATCAACTGCTGCTACTGGATTAATAGAACTCTCAAGCTCTAATACGCTTAGCGCCAATACTCTATATTGGGTTGGATTAACATACAGTGCAACACCAACGATCTCATATTACACGCAAGCATATTGCGTATCAATTGGTGTCATTGATGCAACGCCGACAACTTCAGCCTCGTGTTGGAGAGAATCTCGATCGTATGCAGCGCTTCCAACGAATGTTGGTACAATTGCTAAGCATGATGCTGCATGTCAGTCGTTTGCATATTTCACATATTAAAGAGCTGGCGCTCTTTAATATGATTAATCAAACCATTCGCTATCATGCAATTCTTTATCAGAAATTAAAAACTTATCATAAAACCCGCGTGCCGCTAAACTTCTGTTATATGCTCTAACGTCTAATGCGCTTTTGTTTGCGAACGCATAATACATATTTTTTATCAGAAACCCACGGCTTTTCAAGCCAGCTGTAATAGATTCGATCGTAATACCAGATACGGCGAG
>AMWB02147737.1_pt1 | contig 17381 bp, 12 predicted proteins | sample 200311 | NCBI WGS metagenome assembly AMWB02 (sample SAMN02737377, study PRJNA173069) | bioreactor metagenome | biome: anode biofilm in microbial fuel cells | place: USA: California | collected 2010-12-16 | reverse complement strand
AATTTTGAATGAGGTAAGTACCGATTGAGACCCACGGGTAGTTTTCCGCGTCCGGCTGAGTTATCTTTGTACAAATTAGAATGAGGTAGTTTATTCAATTAGCAATTAGTAATTTGCAATTAACGATTAAGAAATATTTTCTATAAGAATCATTAATAGTATAAGTTCTACTATTTTCGTTTTTCGATTTTCTATTTTCATTGAAACTGAATGAGGTAGGTACCGATTGAGACTCGTACTCTTTGCTGCAGCCAATGAAATTAGCTGAATAAAACCGTGAATGAGGTAGGTACCGATTGAGACGTTTCCCCTCACGCATCTCAATTTCTACTTTTATTTATAAAACCGTGAATGAGGTAGGTACCGATTGAGACTCTCCTCCCATTGTGAGCGTAGGATTTCAACGTCAATAAAACCGTGAATGAGGTAGGTACCGATTGAGACTTTTATTCGCCCGCGAGCATTTTTCCATGCGTACGATAAAACCGTGAATGAGGTAGGTACCGATTGAGACTTTATAATACCGGGGCAGTACGGGCTTCTTTTGTATAAAACCGTGAATGAGGTAGGTACCGATTGAGACTTTATCTGTTTCTTGCTGTCAACCGTGCTGTTGTGTATAAAACCGTGAATGAGGTAGGTACCGATTGAGACCATACGATGTTATTTACCCACGAACGCGTGGAATTTATAAAACCGTGAATGAGGTAGGTACCGATTGAGACTTTTCAGTCGTTACGTTGATAGACAACTTCTTTGTATAAAACCGTGAATGAGGTAGGTTCCGATTGAGACGCAACTGACTGTGCAAATACGTTTGTGAAAAGTACGATAAAACCGTGAATGAGGTATTGACCGATTGAGACGTCGTTCAAGAAACTGCGCACAAGCTTTGCGTCGTCGAAGATAAAACCGTGAATGAGGTAGGTAGTTTTTTCAATTGGCAATTAGTAATTTACATTTAACAATTAAGGGGTTTTCGAAAAAATAGTGGACGAGAGAGGAAAAACCATTTTCTATTTTCGCTTTTCCATATTCATTATAACGAATGAGGTGTTGATCGATTGAGACTAATCTGTATCTCACATTATCTGGTCTTGCTTTATCTTACATAATGAATGAGGTAGGTTATACTATTTTCTTTTTCCCATTTTCCATTTTCGAGCTAAACAAGTATAATAAAAAAGTGTCCTGTGCTCAGAACACTTTTCAAAATGATTTTCGGGAGGACTTTTATCGAGGATTATCCGGAATAATATTTTCGGAACCGGACAAAACGGAATTCGGAAATACTTTTCCCGCTATCAATATATACCTTTATTCTTTCGGTTGTGGACGCGTAGAAAGAAAAGCCCGAGTCTTTCATAAGCCCAATGAGTGCGTAACAAAATGTCATTTCACCCATCAGATGAATGCCGTTTTTTATTGAGGAGACTCTTTCGGAGGCACAACTGATTTCGCTAAATATCTTCTCGATTATGTTTTTATACTTAGTTGCCATTTGTAATACTCCGGATTCGTCTGTTTCAGGGGGTATTGCCGGAAACGAGAGATCTTTCACGCTTCCGAATTCTTTCAACGCTTCGTGCTTCTGTTTCTCATCCCATTTTTCAAAAGGATGATTTGATAAATTAATAAGCACTTGTCACTTCCTTTCAATATCCGACGGCTTAGGAAGAACCGGTCTGTTAATGAATTCCTTTTTATTCATATCCATATATTCCGTTGAATTCTTGTCGAACAAGTACGGCGGATTATCGGCGTCCAGCATTATTCTCAATTCGTTCAACCGTTCTGATTCCCACAAGTTCCCGTCGATTTTTAAATTTGTTTTGACGAATTTCTCGAAAGCAGTCTTATATTCTATTATGTCCGATTTCTTGATTTCTCCAAATTCGAATTCAAAATTCTCGTATCGCTTTCTCCTGTCCGACAGGTAGAGTTCGGGCTGGATTTTTACGCTTCCAAGTCCGTATGGTTTTGCCATACCGATTTTATGATAGCATTCCTTAGGCAAGTCCAAAGCGAAAAGCAACGCTCCAAGTTCTATTTCCGTTAGATTTTCAAATCGTATTTTTCCGGTGAACGACGTATTGTCTTTTATAGGAGCAATTTTAGAGTTGTACTGCTTTAAATGCTTGTAAGTGTTCTTCTCTTCCTCGGACCATCTATTGTTTTTACCTTTATGCCAGTACAACTTGTATCCTCTGATAACAGCCCTTTTATCGTCAATAGGATTGTAATGAAAAAGCAATTCCTTGTCATCCGTTTCCTGTGTCAGGTAATGCTGAAACGATGTTGGTTTCGGATTTGATAATATTCTTGGATTCGCTGGTTCCATCGCGGCATCCTTCAAATTCTTTTCGCAGAAACAATCTTCAAAGAAAACCCTTCCTGCGAATTTTTTTTCATTGCCGAAAATTGCTTCTGTAATATCAATTATTTCCGATTTTTTCGATTCCGGGTATATATGCTTTCCTATTGTTTCGTCATAACTTAATCTGAAAAACGGATTGTGACCGAAGCCCGCGACTTTGTCTTTCTTCTTAATATCGTGATCGAATTCTTCGATTTTGTCTTTCTCCAGAATATAGAAGCAGGGCGCAACGATGTTTTTCTTCTCTGCTTTGGATAATATATTAAAATCGCCCTTATTGTTTCGGTTCTCATCTTTTATATATCTTGATACTACCTCATCATAATCTATGTCAATTCCTTTGCATTCAGCCGGCGGTGGATTTATTACCCACTCGAATTTCTTGCCTTCAAAATGCCCTGTCTTGACAAGATATCCGAAATTAGGTTTATCATCTGCTCTTTTTATACTAAAGTTCGTGATTTTCCACTTCGGTTCCATGCCGTTCCGATTAAAAAATATTTTACCTCCCGTTTCGTACCTCTCGCATTCAGTTTTGGAAATTCTGTAATAACGGTACCCGTTTGAATCCACTTCTGAAGGAAAGATTTTGTATGATTTGTGTCCCATTTTTTTCAGTATGCCCGAAAAGATTGTATCTTTGTTAATTTTATTCCTGTAATCTTTCCCGAGAACGGTGCTTCCGCCTACATCCCTGTAATAAAGATATTTGTCTTCAAAATTTTTGAATCCGCCGAATGTAACAATTTCTGTCATACTTCTTATGAGTCCTCTTAAAGAACTTCCCGGGATTCTTGCTCTGCCGTCATTCCCGCTGCCCGGAGAAAAGAAATCCGAGTGTTTCCAAAGCTTATTATAATAAACCAGAACTTTTGGTAATATAACATCTTTCTCTTCGGTTAGTTTGACCTTCTCGCTTTCCAGTTTCTTAATTTCATTCTCTTTGTCGGCTTTTGACGTTTTCAATTTTGATATCTTTTTATCTATTTGGTCAAGCTTACGAAAACAATTCGATAAGTCTGAATTAAGTTTTTTAAATTCTTTGTTATCTTCGTCATTAATTTTTGAAAATTCATTATACTCATTTTCAGTGTACGTATCTCTTATGTATACGGGCGTTTTTGTTGTAACTTTCACATTAATAAATCCGGTCAACCGTTCATAATAATATCTGTCGTTTTTAGGAGGCGCTTCGGTAGTAATTATTAAATCATTTAGAGGAATAAAATTATACGGTGCTCTCGCTTTTCTTTCAACCGAAACAGGATTGTGTTTTTTGAAAAATCCGGATTTACCGGCTTTAGTGACTCCTTCACCGTATACGATATCACTCTTTTCTTCGCTTGATGCCGGTGCAGTTTCCTCGACATTCAAGAGTTTCTTTAATTCCGAAGGATCTTTTGTCCTTTTCGCCATTTTATTCCTCTCCTTTCGTTTTATCGTTCATATAAAACTTCACAAGCCGGCTGTCAATATACGACGCTTGTCCGCTTTCGCATATATAGTTTCTTGTCAAAACAAATAGCCGGTTTCTCTTTTCGTCAATTTTAATGTTGCCGAGGAAGGGAATCTTTACCTCAGTTCCTCTTTCTTCGGATAAGACTCCTTTTTCGTACCTCGTGCCGTATACAACCTGAGGTATATCAGTGCAGTCAGTTTCAACTCCGTCGTCGTCAATGCGCAAACGTCCTTTAATACCGCCTTCTTCTTTCCATAGAAGCAATTCCCTCGACTCGTTGAATACGCGCAGTTTAATCAATCTGCTTTTTATGTCTTCGAAATTCAATTTCGCGGCTTTATCAATTTTCACTTCATTAAAAAGATAAGCAACGAAAATTGAATTATCGTCAAAATTATATGATTTAAGGTCCAAGTCGGAACTGACGCTGACCGGCTCCGATTTGGATTTTATTCTTTTTAGTTCTATTCCAATATAATCAGACATTGGCTGCCTCCTTTTCCGGTTTTATTTTTTTAATAAATTCCGTTAAATCTGCAATTACTTTACTCTCTGGTTTCTGACTCAACTCAAGTGTCTCATCTCCATATTTTATTACAGCCTTTTCGCCTTCCAGAACGCCTCTTCCAATGCTTTTTTCTCCGCCCAGCGGCAAATCGCCCGTCCATAAATCCTTTAATACAAGGATTAATAGTCCCGCTTCAGCGGGCGTATAATCGCGTATTGAAATTTTGATTTTAATTCTCTTCCTGCTTCCATCGCTCCATAAAGGCATCGTATCGAACAGCGCGCCTTTTATAGTGCCGCCGGTAAACCTGTCAATTTTTATCCTGGTTTGAATTTCTTCTGGATAGTCCGGTAGTATTTGGTCTTCTACTATCACTTTTCCCTTTATCGGTTCCGCATCAGGGTTATCTGTATCCACATACCCGAAAAGTGTTCGCGTTAAGTTTTCGGCGGAAGCGTCATCCAATATCGTGTTCGCTATTTTTTTCGCTCTCGCCCTGATTGCCCCTTTAATGCTGGTTCCCGGCAGAACGGGTTTGCCATTAGATCTTATATGTACGGCATCCGGTTTTTTAGGGTCGCTGGAGTATGAACGGATTATCAAAGATGTTTTTAATTTAAAACAGGCTTCGATTTCAAATACCTTTTTGTTAAACGAAAAAGTTGAATCCTCCTGAATTTCAGGATTTTCTATTCGGCGCAAATAATTATAAACATCCGCCTTCTTCGAGAAATCGTATATGTAAAATTTCGTATTTGTCAGTTTGATTCTGCCGAAGCCCGAGTTGGTTTTCATTCCGATTCGTACATTTCCGTCAGATAACATTTTCTTTATTGTCGAGAACATTTTTTTAAGAAACAGTGAGTTTTTCTTAATTTCTGCTTCAATGTGAAAATCGAATGTAGCGCCCGGTTCAAGAATTTCATAATCGTATTTGGATTTATCAGCTGCCAATCCGGTTTTATTATCGATTCTTATGCCGTCTCTTATTCCGGTTTTTGAGTTGCCTTTCAGCAAAAGGTCTCTGCATATTATATCGCTTTGTCTTATGTTGTTTTTAGAGCCGGATTTCTCCTGTCCGTTTTCGGATTTTTCGGAATATCCCCAGAACTCTTTAATTCCTTCTTCCTTTATTACCCCGTGGTTCAAGAGGTGTCTTAGAATCCCAATTAGCGAAGTCGCAGGAATAAACGGTTTGTTGTTCTTGTCTTTAATAATTTCTATGTCTGATTTTTCCGATTCACCGCTTGCAATAATAAGGGGGGACTCAAGCAGAACATCTCCTTTTAGTACAATATGTCCTCTTTCTATGTTATCCATTTTCGACTCCTTTCTTGATGCTCTCCGGTTTCTTTAATGATTTTCTTAGCGATCTGAAGAATGTAAGATAATATTCTTTGAAGAGATCATTTTGCACGGATTTGTTTTGTACGGATTCATCATAAAATCCGCTCAATTCGATAATTTCCCTTAACTTTTTATTTTTTGAATTTTCGATTATATCCTTTGCGCTAAATTGAGAAGCAATTAAATAGTCGTAAAAACTTCTACTATCAAATGACAGATCTTTTAATTTCTCCGAGGCGTCTTTACGCAGTCTTGCGACTTGATTCTTGAATTCATCCAACGTACTGCTATTCTCCACAAAGGCTTCAAGTCGGCTTACCAGACTCTTTGTAATTCTATTTCCGTTCTTTAAAGTAAATTCTTTCTCATCTTTAAGCGCTTGTATTCTTTTAAAACGAAGAATGTAATCTTTTATGGATTCGTGCAGAATTTGTCTTGTCAATTCAGGTATCCCGGTTTCATCATCAACGATACTGTTTTCCGGCGATATTCTTTTTAAATCATCGGAGTCTTGAAGCCCGAATACGATACGTCCGTATCCCTCCTGCCGTCTCATACCGATTCCCGTTTCCTGAATAGCAGCAAGTATTTTCAAATCCGAATCTGTTAAACCGGATAAGAGAAAACACGAACCCGCAAGGAAACATATATCTGACGGTTTTTTCATCTTCCATTTCGCGACATAACTTTCGACAATGCCGGTTTTTATGAATGCTTTTTTTATACATGCCTTGCCGTTAGTCAACCGTGTTCTCAAATATTTTTCCAGAATTTCTGCAGACGCTACGGCATGACCAAATTCGTTATAAAGTATGACGTCTGAAAGAAACGTCAAGGAGATATCCTCTATACCGACAGGATAATCTTTTTCGATAGTCTGCATAATCGCTTCGTTGTCAAGCCATTCAAATTTAGCGCGACCGTACTGGCTGTTTTTGGAGCGCCCTATGTTGACTATGCCGTCAACCGGTAAAAGCTCTCTCACCGATTTCAATTCTTCATCGCTACCTGAAATAAATCCGCTGAAAATCTGTTCTTTCTCAATAGATTCATAGTTGAATATCATTCCTTCCTTTGATGTGCCGGATTCGTTGTCTCTTTCGTGATGGAAGTTTATGGATTTATCCACATTTGTCAGTAGTATGGTCTCGTTTTTAATAGCACCGTATTTCCCTTCCGTATGCGCCAGAGAGAGGGTCTGAATATTCGAGTCATAATCTTTATGGAGCAAATCGCATATCTCATCCGTCGCCTTATTTTTTTGAATTGAAAAAGGAACCGGATGACATTCTTGATAAGAAGAGTTGTTTACTACTGTTATGTATCCATTTGAGAAACATAGCGTACCACCGAAAAAGAGTTTAAAAAACTCTTCTTCGTTTCTACCGTTCTTGAAAAATAAACCGGCAAAGATACCTTGTAATGTCGTTCCGGGAATATAATCGGCTGTAGAAACAGTATTTCTGTCCCCCGATGATCTCGACATTAGAATTTGAGATTTTGTCGTTATTCTGAATTTTAGTTTTTGCATAACGCCTCCAGTTCCATCAGGACTTTATCCTGGACAGTCTTGTTTTCATTATCTTCATAACATAATTCACACTTGACGGAACCCAGACCTTTGTTTCTTTTTGTACCAAAATACCGAAGATTCTGACAGGCAAGAGACAGCATATCAGCCGCTTTTTCATCCGCTTTTATTCCGCCGACAAACTTAGTTTCTTTGTTAAGAGTTCGGATTGTTCGCAAAGATTTATCTTTCGTGGTCCCGTTTCCGTTTATTTCAATCTGATGTCTGATAGATGTGAAGTGATTAATCACATTTTCCTTGGATAAGAAGTCAGGATATTTTCGTGACAAATTAATTATAGCCTTTTTATTCTTATTGTAATCTTCGATATACAGATTCGAAAATAAAATATCTGATGCTTTTTCCGAACCCTTACTGCCGAATATTCGGTCAATGTCTTCCTGTGTTAGATAATTTATTCCTGACGCAGTGAATATCTCGAAAAGAAATTCCATCGAGAATTTCAAGAGTCCCTTTATTCTTTTTGCCGGTATGAATGGGATTCCGCATTCGTCATACACAACATCAGTATCTATAAGCGCTCCGAAACTCTCTCCCGAGCCGATAAGAGCATCCGTTTCAAGTGTTATCTTGATTATATATTCAGCCATTATTTCCTCCTTTCTGATTTTTCCGCAATATTTCCGGATAAAATTCGTTTAACTCAATCATGTCGAAATATGGTGTAATTCCATCTATAAACAGTTGATTGGAGAAATCATGTTCGACTATCTCAGGAAGTTTAATATTTCGCGCACCTATTTCCGATAAGAAGAGTTTAAAGGAACCTTTGTCTTTTGTTAGGACTTCCCTTAATTCTTTTATTTTAGAATTTGGGATTATTTGTTTTCCGGAATCATCTTTTTTATATAATTCGGTTGTATTTTCCAATAGTCTTTCAAAACCATATATGTTTTTGATATCACCGATTTTATACGGTCTCATTAGCAAGTTGTTACCGTTTGGCTTAAACTGCTTTTCTCGCAAATCTCTCAGCGATCCGGAAAAACCTCCATATAATATTTGGTAATCAATCCATGAACCGCCATCCTTGTCATTAAGTCGTTCCTTCTTAGCATTTTTGCAAAGTTCTTCTGCAAGGTGGTGTGCTTTGAAGAAAGGAAACTTAGCGCCTGTAATTGCTACGCCCGCGCTTGCGGAGATTTTGTATTTTGTGTTACTTTGTTTTGCAAATTCTTCAAGGAATGTTTTAGCGAAATAAAGACCGAGTCTTCCATCGCATACGAACACTATATCGTCTCCGCCAATGAATACAGGTCGAATAGGAAGAATCGCTTTACCGTCAGTATCGATGCTGATGGATATTTCTTTCCTGATGACATCAAACTCCTTTATTATTCGCTTTATCATATTTCCGAATGCGGTTTCTGTCGCGGTTTTCAGGAATGCCGAAAATTTTTTTATTTCTTCAAGCGCTTCGATTTCCCCGAATCTTTCACCCATTGAATTCCCATCTGCAAAAACAACGGCAATATGGCTACTTACATTCTCGGTACCTCCGAGGTTTCCAAAATTTTCAGTAAAACTATATTTGTTCCGTTCCTCCTCGGGGATGTATTCCTGTGCATTGCTGTTTCCCGTATCGGAAAATATAATTTTCTTTTTTATGACGGAGGATATATATTCATTGTTTGTTGGATCCCAGACATTCATTGAATATCCGCTTTTTGAACACTCTGCCGTAAATCCGTGCGAAGATGGAGTAACCTGCGGAGCAAAATCGGATTTGTTTTCAGCGAGTTCTTTGAATAATTTGTTTTTACTTTCTTTGAATCCTTTACCGAAATCAATTTCCCCAACAGCAAAAGAAGGTATTAAGGCAGGAAACTCAGCCAACAATTTAAGCGAATATTCTCTTACGAATGTTTTGGCTTTGTTCTCATCATCAAAAAAAAGAAGTGCGCTGCCGCCTCCTGAATAACCAATTTTTTCTTTGGGTATTTTAAATTCCTCAGTAATAAAACTTTCCGATAAAACGTGTCCAACAATCGTCGAAGCGCCAATGTTTTCCTTTAGACTATTGCTCCCGAAAACGTACTGTTGAATTGATGTAATGTCAATCAGAACAGCATTACTCATTTTACCTCCTACTCTATAAATTTTTTAATTTGTTTTATTAATAAAACTTTTTTTAAGTCTTCGACACCGAGCACTAAAATATTTTCTTTGCTTCCTCCGGTGTCAAGAAGAAGTTCTTCCTTTAAATCTTCTTTGTTTTCATTATTCAGCATACTAATCAAAATCGCTTTTGCTTCTTCGCCTCCGATTTGTCTTGCCCTCGTCAGAACCTCAAAACCTTTTAGTTTGCACAATCCCTTATTCGATTCGGTAGTAATTGAGATGCCGTATATCTGATAACCGCAAATTAGAGCTGCATCTAATTGAAAATCTCTAAGCCATTTTTGCTTTTTTGCTTTTATATCACTATACAATTTTATTGTAGAGTCATTAAGAGTTAGGGATATCGTATCTGATATATATGTTTCAAGCCAACCACCGTCTAGAAACAACAGGGTCCGTTTAACATTATGGTTTGATAAATCTTTAATCATGCCCGTCTCGCTGAACATTTTATAATCGTCTTCTAATTTTAAATTTATTTCTGCAAATTCTTTACCGGGTATCTTCCCTTCCCATTTAATTTTCAATTCGGAATATTTATCAATCAGATTTCCTTTTGTATTTAGAAACATTGTTCTGTCGTATTCGTTGAAGTAATCGCTTATCCGGCCTTCGTCTATTTTTTTAATGAAATATTCATTAAGAAGTTTTTCAAAATTGGGTTTCACCGGTTCATCGTTAATTCTATTAAAAGAATGAAGTGACAATAAGTCATTTAAAGAAATCCGGATTTTGTTTCTCAAGTCAAAGGGGGAAATGGCTTCTCCGTCTTCGTTGAAAATTGTAAACGATCGGGCAGACAGATACGAGTAACTCTTATTGGTAAAATGCTTTTCAACAAATAATCGAGCCGCAAGCCCCATTGTTTTTGTTCCGCCAGTATAATTTAAATGAACTGAACAATCTTTTAATTCTTCTTTATCTTTCAGGATTCCCGCATATAAATCAAAAAGTATGGATTTCAAATTCTCAACGTCAGAAATTTTCACGTAATGATAATTTAGTTTATCATTATCAAGCGCCCTTTTAATATTTTCTGCATATCGCTTTGTGCCGGATTGGCTTGCATTTTCTTCCGAATAAACAAACCAGATATTATTAAGCAGTTTTTGAGACTCGGAAAAATACTTTAGAACGACATAATTAGGTAATGGGTTAGTCCCTATTAATAGTATTAGATTCGTGAAACCATTGTTGTACATAGAAGAACAATAATTATACTTTGAAAACGTATTCGGAAGAAGTGTAGAAATTAATTAATATATGAACATTAAAAAAACACATAGGTTAGTATGTATATTAATCAATACAAACAGTGTAAATTCAGTTGCAATAATATTTAAGTATAAACATTATTATTTTCAATAGTAAAATTAATGCAAAACTATTAGGTTCCGGTCTGGGGGAATTCTAGATATAATAATAAACCAATTAAAATATGAAGCTTTTGCATATTTATTGAATAAGAATGTTCGGTTATTTGATTATGGGATTGTGTTTATCTTGAATTTTTTCTAAAATTAGGTTTAATAAAATCAAAATATACTAATATGCCCATCACAGATTATATTACATACATTCAATTTGCGGTATTGATTCTCACATTTCTTGTATCGGCAAAAACCTGGTTAAGTATACGAAGAAGGAAAATAACATTTATTGAAGGTGGCGGTGAGGTCGTTATTGGGATTGATATCAATTCAAAAGGAATCAAATCCGATATTGAAAATAATTTTAAAGGTAAAGAAATCGCGGAAATTATAGAAATTCCGTACACGTTAGAAAAGGAGAAGGATTTCGAAAAAGCGGCACATCGCATTCTTATAACTTTATTAAAAAACAAGCAAAAACACATACATCTTTGCATAGCAGGTCCATCAGCCCTGGCGTTTGTTATAGGTCAATTTATTGGTTACAATATTTATTCGATTCAGGTTTATCATTTCGATAACGACTCAAGATCATACATTAAAATGCCTACCGATATTAAAGATTGGGCCAGCAAACTAATGTTGAAAGCACAGGCAAAAATTGATCCCGCAAAAGAGACAGTGTCATCATAGAATTGTATTTCAGAACCAGACTTGAATATTTGAGAATAAATATACACACGTGGCAACTAACAATATAAATGAATTTAAAGATTTTTATATTATTTGGTTTGTGAAAAGATTGCAAATGAGTTATTCAGAGATTTAAAGGTTGGTTTTATTCAGTTATGGGTATTTGAGTTTTAATTATTCAAAGCCGTTCTTAACCGAACGGCTTTTTTTGTGATTCCAAAGTGAGTAAAGAAGCCCTGTCCCGGGTAATCGGTATAAACATTCGTAACACGCGATGCGTTACCAAGTCCCAACAAGTCTGGACGCAAGAACGCGCGGGGTTCGTCACGGCGAATCTTTGACTTAGTAACGAGAGAAAAATACCCCTATTAAAATGATAATTAAATTATGAAAACAAAAATCTGGTCAGAATTTATGATAAGCAATTTTCCTATGAAACATGAAGAACTTACAAAATTCTTAGGAATACAACCGACAGGAGCAGAAAACGTGGGAGATATAACTCAAACTCCAAAAGGAAAGAGATTTGAAATAAAAATAAGTTTATGGAGAATCGATTCTGGATGTGATAAGTATTTACCTTTTGAATCTCAAATCGTGGCTTTATTAAATAAGATACGGCCTTTTAAAGAGAAATTTATTGAGATTGGTTCAAAGTATGGTTTATTTTTAAATATAATCATCCATACTTCAGAGAACGAGGTTAGTCCATACATCGGTTGGGAAAGCACTGTAATGAAAGAATTAGCAGAATATAATGCTTCGTGGGGAATAGGTCTTTCTATCTACAAGGCAGGGGAAGATGATGAGTAAAATATGATCCAACCGTTTAATGTGTTTTCCAAGAACCCGGAACAAATAGTTACCGGGTTCTTTATTTATTTAATCAAAGAAATTATAAAACTTTCTTTTCTTTAATAGGAACAGAGAGTAATAGTATTAATAGCATATCTATAGATTTAAATTCATGAGTTGAAGCAGTTTTTCAATCTGTTATTTTGGGACAACTTGAGGTAAGATTGAGAAGAAAAAACTACAAATCTTTTTCAAACAGGCTAAGCAGGTTTATCCTTAAACGTATTTGTTCTTACAAACAGCAAAGAAATGTATTTAGTCCGATGACGAAAACCATATTTGCGAGTTTACCGTTTCCGGATGCAAAGGGAAAGACTTTTGCTTTGGTGAAAGACTCTAAATTAATGTTGGTGTGAACAAGAAAAATTAATAATAATAACTAAATCAGATATATAAATAATTAATATCAATCAATTTTACAAAAAATATATCTTGACTATCTCAAGTAAATAGCGTATTATGAAAATAATAGTTTATATAATATTGTATATATAGATTTCTTATTCTTTTACTTATTTTGTTAAATACTTGTCAACTTAATGATTTGATAGTTTTTTAACTTACGCTGGGAGGATAATGAAAAAATACAATCTATTACTTCTCGAATTAGTGCGTACAGCATTAGTTAACGCATTGTTATTATCGCAAATTGGCTCAGCTGGACTAGATTCACCGCTAAAGGAATTTAAAGCTTCCAATTTGTTACTTCTCGCAAACTTGAAATATACATTCGCTACAAACAATTTCCAGAATAATTTAACCGCCAATATTTGAGTGAATTGGTATATGAAATATGGACTATTTATTTTTGATATTAAAACAAATAAATCTCAAAATTGTAATTAATAATTTATGCATTAATCCCCAATCAAAGAGGAGTGACTATGTGTAATGGCCCTTAAGATTGTTTCTCAGCCCATGATCGGCAGAAATTTACGGACACTTCATAATTGCAAAAAAAGTTCCACGTTACAAATTAAAGAGCATGATACTATTACTCAGAATTTTCCGGAGAAGACAGATTAGATTAATAATATTAAAGAACACGTTTTTATAGGGAGAGCATTATATCAACTGTAAACGCGTTTATTTCTTAAAAAATAAAAAATAAAGTTATTGACCCAGTGGTTACCTCAATCAAAAATTGTTACTTTTTTTAACTCTAAATATTAAAATTATGATTAAAATAGTAAAATTCGGGATTATTTTTATGTTTATCTCAATCGTGTTTCAAAATCCCTTATACTCTCAAGAGTCACCGACACCTTACGAGTTAATATTCAATAATCAATCTACAACAAAAGACATCTTTGTCAAGTGTTATCCGGTCAGCGCTATATATAATAATTATAATGAACTTAATTTGAGAACCGCTCATCAATGTTCGACGGCAGGTAATGAAGTTTATTTCAATAATGGAACAAGAAAATTAGGTGCTTCTCTCGAAACGGGTTTTATGATGCCCAAAAATACTCCTGCACCCCGATATGGATTTAATGGAGATATTGATGGAGACGCCCCTCAAAATCAAAACGGAAATTTTGGTGCCGGTATATATAAACTTATTATTACCGCTTATGTCGATGGAATAGAATCTGAGGTTTGGGACATAACTGTTGAAATGGACGCATATTTATCGAACGACTATAACTTTACGTATTATGATGATTTGCACTTAATTGATCCAACTTTATCCGGTTCGGGCTTTTATTTTTGGGCTTGGGATGAAGCATCTCCGCATATTAAACTGCCTAATATATATACATTAAAGAACTGGAAACCTTATGAAAATTCAAGCTATTATGAGAGACCTAAAGAATTTGGAGACTTTTCTTACTCAGCTGGTACTTCTTCAAACCCCAATGAGTATGATTATTTGCCTCAAGTTTGTATAACCGATTGCCATTTTGTTTTAAACAATATCACAATTTATCAAAACCAAAATAATATTAATTTGCAATCTGTTGTTGAGGGAAGAATTCCGCTTAATACAACAATTCGTAAAAATATAACCACAAGGGTAAATTACCCCGAATATTCTCTTTCGTATAATGATGTTGTTATTTCAGCAGAACCCGGAGTAAAGCTTGTAATAAGCAATGGCGAAACTGAAGGAGTGGCGAATCCAATTTCTTTTACTTTGAATGATTATTCTGGCCAACCATACGGAAATAAATTAATAATTAAAAGCCCCCCGTTAAATGACTTACTAATACAAGAACAAACAGTACTAGAATTGAAAGACGTCGCTAATGTTTTAAATTCTAGTTATAATGCAATACTTAATATCGGAAATAGGTGTAACACAACTATTCAAGAGCGGGCAAAACTTATTTGCGGAAAATATTCACAAATTGTCGTGAATACAAATAGCGTAGACGTGAATTATGGAACAATGGACTGGGACCCCGGTTCAATAGTAGAAATGAGGGGTTACAGCCAAATATGGATAAAGAGCAATGGTTACGTCATTAATCACGGTGCTATTTATTCAAATACGGTAGGGTCCGAAATAAAAGTTGATCCAGATGGAACTTACGAATTGTCAGAAAATCAAAGCCAAACAATTTCCACTGGCGGTAAAATTAATTTAAATGGTGGAACTTTGATATTAAAGAATAATGCTCATTTGATTCTCGATGGAATCGACGCAAACATTATTGCGACTTCAGGTTCACATATAAAACTTGGCGATAATGCTCTAATTGAAATAAAGAACGGTGGAAATTTTATTGCTAATGGGTGTATTATTGAATCTAACCCAGGGGTTACAGGCCGGGGGATTAACATTGAAAACGCCGGATCTTCGACTACTATCACAAACTGCACATTTACAAATCTGAAATATTCTCTGCGCATATCTAATGATAATAGTACAACGGCAAACACGTATAGATATATTTATAACAATACATTTACAACAAATAGTTTGTGCGAATTTGTACTAGAATTACGAAATGCTAAAAATACTACAATACAAGATAATCATATTATTATGAGTGGAAATTCTGGATTAGGCCTGCTGTTGAGATATCCCACATACTTGCAAAATGATGACGATCCTCCAACCACCTCTACTGTTAATATTATACACAATGATATATATAATGGTCTGGTATCTTGTGCCATATTGTCTTTTACGAATTCGGTAGTACCGATATTATTTAAAGATAATATATTATACGGTTCTGGGGTCACATTCAATTTAATAGAAAGACAGATTTCGGGATCAATAAAAAATAACCAATTTACAAACGGTATGGAAAATTGTAATCTTGAACTTTCTCAATCTTCTCCTGATATATTTAATAACATATTTTTATCGAATTCTTCAAACATTAATAATTATTATTCTTATCCAAAATTAGCCCCCGAAACCAAACCAACTACAGATGCTGGATGGATATGGGTTGGAGGAAAAAATAAACTTACTAGTACGAGTTTCGGAAATTATTACTTTGTCGATGGTTACGCAACTCTTGATTGGGGAGAAAATTGTTTTTTCAAACCAGCAAGTACGAACATGAAATATTTATGGGGAGGAGTTACGAAGCCTCAATCGGATGGCTATCTTATGAGAAATAATGATTTTAATGGGACTAATTCGCCGGACCCCACGAATTTTTATTTATTCACTTACCCAAATGGACCTTCGATTGCGCCAAATTTTAACGGTTCAAATTTTGAATGCCCTAATATTATAACAACAGATTTGGGGACTATTTGGCAAATATCGGATAGGGGGAATGGAATTTATGATACCGTGTATAGTACTGTTAACAACTCAGGAATACCGGTTACTCCGGATCAGTATTTATACTCTCAAGCATTCAGTTCAAATTCTTCCGCACAGTATTACGAGGCCATTGTATATTTGAAGACACTTATTAGCAATTACCCGAGCAGCGAATATATAATGCAGGGATTGACCGATTTATATATGAATTATATCAGTCTCGATACAAGCAGTAATCAGGGTACACGGAATATCCTTTTTAGCGACCTGAAAAATTTCCTCGACGATAAAATTCTTTCGGGATTATATAGCGATGAATTCAATTTCTCCGCGTATAATTATACTTTAATGTGTCTCACCAATATGACTGAATATATCGAAGCAAAAGACGGTTATGAGTTTATAGCGCTTTATCATCCAGAAGCATTTATACGATTAATGGCAAGTTGGGATTACGATGAAATTCTGACTTTGTTAAACGGTTCAGGCGCTATTTCAAGCAAAGAGGAAAATATGACCGAGTCCGAGTTCTATAATCATCTTAAGAAAAGAATAGATGCGTCAATCGGCGAAGATCCGATTAAACAAAAAGTGCTTAAGTCATATAAAAAAGCGCAAAAGGAAAAACAAAATGCTTTAGAAAAAGGAGTAAAATCAATAATTAAAGATGAAAAATCGGCAAACTCAGAAATAAGCAGGATAAAATCCGAGGAAAGCAAGATTGACCAGAAAACACTATCTGTATTGAGATATGCTAAGACTCTTAGTAAAGAGGAAAAAGACAAGAAACAACTTGAAGATTTCCTCTTTGGAAAAGTATCATTGACCGGAAGCAAGCCATTGATTGATAATATAATGCCAAAGACATACGAACTTTCGCAGAATTATCCGAATCCATTTAATCCGTCAACTAAGATAAAGTACTCAATTCCGAAAGACGGGCTTGTGACTTTGAAAATATTCGATATAGCGGGCAGAGAAATACGAACACTGGTCAGTGAACTAAAGACTGCCGGAAACTATTTAGTAGAATTTAATGCAAGCAGTCTTTCATCCGGCGTCTATTTCTATCAGATAAAATCCGGAGATTTTATTCAGACGAAGCGTATGGTTCTGATAAAGTAAGAGAAATATTAAAACAGGGGACTTGCAATAGTCCCCTGTTTATATGATTTACCTTTATATTTGTCGTTTTGAATCATAATTATATTTGATAAATTACAAATAAGAACACAAAGAGTAAAAATTAAAGAGTTTCCAGAATGAGATACACAGTAAAAACATATTTACTAATAATTATCATTATCCCTTCCGTTTTATATTC
>AMWB02007591.1_pt1 | contig 17388 bp, 10 predicted proteins | sample 200311 | NCBI WGS metagenome assembly AMWB02 (sample SAMN02737377, study PRJNA173069) | bioreactor metagenome | biome: anode biofilm in microbial fuel cells | place: USA: California | collected 2010-12-16 | reverse complement strand
GCATGCCGCGCCGGTGCGCGCGCAGGCCTGCCGCCAGCTCGGCTGGCTCGGCCTGGAACTGGATGCGGCGGCGAATGCCGCCGACGCCACCCGGATCAGCACCGCCGCGAGCCGCGTCAGCGCACTGGTGCTGCCGACCAACGAGGAATGGATGCTGGCGCGCCACACCGCCGCGCTGCTCTGAGAAAGGGACGAAGACCATGAGCGCGACCGGCGACGACCCGATCTTGGCAGTTCAGTTGCACTTCGCCCTCACCCGCCCGCCGGCGCTGCTCGCGGTCGGCCCCGCGGTCGAGCGGCTGCTCGGCTGGACGGCGGCGGATTTCCTGGGCGGCAAGGTCGCGCTGCGCGACCGGATCCACCCGGACGACACCGACATCGCCAAAACGCTCTTCTCGCCTCTGGCCGAACCCGTTGCCGGCAGTTGCAACCTGCGCCTTCGCCAAGCGAACGGGCGCATCCGCTGCGTCAAGGCCCTCTATGCGAAGCGCAAGGAAGACGACCGCACCCTGCTCGACCTCACCCTGCAGGATGCCAAGAGCCTGCCGCGCACCCTGGGCGACGCCGCGACGACGGCCAACTTCCGCGCCTTGATGGAAAACACCGACGACTTCATCTTTTTCAAGGACCGCAACCACGTGTTCACCGGCGCGAGCCAGACGCTGGTACGCCTGTGCGAAACGGCCAAACCCTGGACCGACCTGCTCGGCCAGACCGATTACGACGTCTTTCCCGAGGCCTGCGCCGACAGCTACTATCGTCTCGAAAAGCAGGTGTTCGCCGGCATGCCGGTCGCGCACGAAACCCAGGAATATCTCACGCGGGACGGCAGAGCCGGCTGGGTCGACAACCGCAAGTATCCAATCCGCGACGAGAGCGGCGCGATCGTCGGCCTGTTCGGCATCGCGCGCGACATCACCGAATACGTCATCGCCGGCAAGGCGCGCCAAGAAGCGCTCGACCTGCTGACCCAGGTCGCGACCAACGTGCCGGGCATCATGTACGTCTTCCGCGCCCGCCAGGATGGGAGTTTCCATTTTCCCTACGCCAGCCCGCGCATCCGCATCTTCAACCTGACGCCGGAGGCCCTGGCGGAAGATGCCGGGCCGATCTACGCGCTGGTGCATCCCGACGATCTCGAGGCGCTCAGCGCCAGCATCAGGGAATCGATCGCCATGCTGACGCTGTGGCGCAGCCGGTTCCGCATCCGCGTGCCCTCTGGGGAGTACCGCTGGTACGAGGGCCAGTCGACGCCCCGGCGCGACACCGACGGCACGACGATCTGGCACGGCTACCTGACCGACATCCAGGCGCAGAAGGATGCCGAGGAGCGCATCCGGCTGATGGCCCAGCACGACTCGCTCACCGGCCTGCCGAACCGCGCGCTGTTCGACGACCTGGTGCAGGCCGCCCTGGCCGCCGGCCAGCGCGACCGCACCCGTCACGCCCTGCTGTTCCTCGACCTCGACCACTTCAAGCCGGTCAACGACAGTTTCGGCCATCGCGTCGGCGACCTGCTGCTCCAGGAAGTGACGCGCCGGCTGCGGGGCGCCCTGCGCGAATCGGACACGCCGGCACGCGTCGGCGGCGACGAGTTCGTCGTGCTGCTGCGCAGCGTCGAGCGCGAGGAGGATGCCCTGCTGGTCGGCGAGAAGATCCGCGCGGCGCTCAATCAGCCGTTCCTCATCGAGGGACACTGCCTGCAGATTTCCGCCAGCATCGGCATTGCGCTCTTTCCCCAGCACGGCACCAGCGTGCTCGAACTGGAACGCAAGGCGGACGAGGCGATGTATCTCTCGAAGGAACGCGGCCGCAACACCGTGACGCTCGCCGCCTCGCCGGCACCGAGCTCTTAGGGGGCGCCCTCCATCCGTATAATCCGCGGTTTCGCAATTGCCGCCCCCGCCGTGTCCAAGCTCGCCCACGAAATCGCCCGCCGCCGCACCTTCGCCATCATCTCCCACCCCGATGCGGGCAAGACCACGCTGACCGAGAAGCTGCTGTGGTTCGGTGGCGCGATCCAGGTCGCCGGCGAGGTGCGTGCGCGCAAGGCCGCGCGCCACGCGACCTCGGACTGGATGGAGCTGGAGAAGCAGCGTGGCATCTCGGTCACCTCCTCGGTGATGCAGTTCCCCTACCGCGACCACATGATCAACCTGCTCGACACGCCGGGCCACGAGGACTTTTCGGAAGACACTTACCGCACGCTGACGGCGGTGGACTCGGCAACCATGGTGATCGACTCGGTCAACGGCGTCGAGGCGCAGACCATCAAGCTGCTCGACGTCTGCCGGCTGAGGGACACGCCGATCCTCACCTTCATCAACAAGCTCGACCGCGAGGGCCGCGCGCCGATCGACCTGCTCGACGAAATCGAGGACGTGCTGAAGATCCAATGCGCGCCGATGACCTGGCCGATCGGCATGGGCAAGAGCTTCCGCGGCGTCTACGACCTCTACGACGACTGCATCCACTTCTTCGACCCGCAGGCCGAGAAGGGCACCTCGCGCACCATTGAACGCCTCGACAATCCGGAGCTGGACGAGTTGATCGGTTACCAGGCAGCGGAGCTGCGCGCCGAGATCGAACTGGTGCGCGGCGCCTCGCACACCTTCGACAAGGACGCCTACCTCGCCGGCAAGCAGACCCCTGTCTTCTTCGGCTCGGCGATCAACAACTTCGGCGTACAGTCGCTGCTCGACGCCATCGTCGACCTCTCGCCGCCGCCGCTGCACCGTCCCGCCGCCACTCGGACCGTCGAGCCGCTGGAGCCGAAATTTTCAGGTTTCGTTTTCAAGATCCAGGCCAACATGGACCCGAAGCACCGCGACCGCATCGCGTTCGTGCGGGTCTGTTCGGGCCACTACACACGCGGCATCAAGTTGAAGCAGCTGTCCACCGGCAAGACGCTCGCGGTGAACAACGCGATCACCTTCATGGCGCAGGACCGCAGCACCACCGACGAGGCCTGGCCCGGCGACATCATCGGCATCCCCAACCACGGCACGGTGGTGCTCGGCGACAGCTTCACCGAGGGCGAGGATCTCAAGTTCACCGGCATTCCCTGCTTCGCGCCCGAGCACTTCCGCCGCGCGCAGATCCGCAACCCGATGAAGATCAAGCAGCTGCAGAAGGGCCTGCAGCAACTCGCCGAGGAAGGCGCCACCCAGCTGTTCAAGCCGCTGCACGGCAACGACCTGATCCTCGGCGCGGTCGGCACCCTGCAGTTCGACGTGGTCGCCCACCGGCTCGAATTCGAATACGGCGTGGACTGCTTCTTCGAGCCGGTCAACGTCGCCACGGCGCGCTGGCTGCGCGGCTCGGATGCCGACATGAAGGCGCTGCTCGACCGCGCCGAGGCCAACCTCGCGCTCGACGGCGCCGGCGATTACGTCTATCTCGCGCCGAACCGGGTCAACCTGCAGATGGCGCAGGAGCGCCATCCGCACATCACCTTTCTCGAAACCCGCGAAATCCACTAGAAACCCGGCGCTGGCGAGGCGGCCGGCCGGCGCCGCTAGCCCTGCATGGCCAGGCATTTGTAGGTATCGGGAGTCCAGCGCTCGAAGAAGGCGATGAACTCTTCCTCCGGCATCGGCCGGCCGAAGCGGAAGCCCTGCATGTGGCGATAGCCGATGCTCATGAGCTTGATGCATTCCTCGCAGGTTTCGATGCCCTCGGCCACCACGCCCTTGCCGAGACCGTCGGCGAGATGCCAGACCGATTTGGCGATCGAGGCATTCACCGCGTTGGAGTTGACACCGCGCACGAAACTCTGGTCGAGCTTGAAGGAGTCGATCGGCAGGCGGCTCAGCGAAGCGAGATTCGAATAGCCGGTGCCGAAGTCGTCGAGCGCCACCGACACGCCCATGTCGACGATGCGTTGCAGCGTCCTGGCGACGAGTTTCGCGTCCTGAATGATCACCGACTCGGTCACCTCGATTTGCAGCCGGTTCGGTTCGATGCCGGTCGCATGCAGCACCTGGGCCACTTCCTCGGCGATGTCGCCGCGTTCGAACTGCTTCGCCGAGACGTTGGCGGCCACGCGGAAATCGGCCGGAAAGCAATGCTGATGACGCAGCAGCATGCTGCAGGTCTCGTTGAGCACCCAGACGCCGATCTTCGCGATCAGGTCGCTGCGTTCCGCCACCGGAATGAAGGCGCTGGGCGGAACCAGCCCGTTCTTGGGGTCGCGCCAGCGCACCAACGCCTCGGCGCCGATGATGCGCTTCGACACGACATCGACCTTCGGCTGGTAGAACAGCACCAGTTCGCCGGCGTCGATCGCGGCATCGAGGCGTGCCTCCATTTCGAGCTGCCGGTCCATCTCCGCCGCCATTTCGGCGGAGAAGAACTTGACGAGGTTGCCGCCCGCCCGCTTGGCACGCAGCATCGCGCGGTCGGCGCGCACGATCAGGTCATCGACGGAGGCTCCGTCCGAAGGATAGGCGCTGATGCCGATCGAAGCGCCGATCTTGAAGTGGTGGCCGGCCACCTCCACCGGTCGGGCGAGTTCGGCCAGCATCCGGTTCGCCACCTGCTGGGCATCCATGCGTTCCGAGATGGCCGGCAGCAGGCAGACGAACTGGTCGCCGCCGAAGCGCGCCAGCGTGTCCTCCTCGTCCAGCACGCCGCCCAGACGCCAGGCGACCTGCACCAGCACCTCGTCGCCGACGTCGTGGCCGAGACTGTCGTTGATCGACTTGAAACGGTCGAGATCGATGAACAGGACGGCCAGCGACTCGTCGAGGCGATCGCAGCGCCGCATCGCCCGCTGGCCGCGCTCGTTGAGCAGGACGCGGTTCGCCAGCCCGGTGAGCGGATCGTGCAGGCCCATGAAGCGCAGGCGCTCGTCCTTCTCGCGCATGCGCATGATGTCGGTGAAGGTGGCGAGGTAGTTCGTCACCTGCCCCTTCTCGTCATGAATGGCCTGGATGTCGATCCACTCGAGATAGAGCGTGCCGTCCTTGCGACGGTTCCAGACGTCGCCGCACCAGCTGCCTTCCGCCTGCAGCTTCTGCCACATCTGGCGATAGAAGGCGACGTCGTGGCGCCCCGAACTGAGCAGCCGCGGGGTCTGGCCGATGCTCTCCTCGCAGGTGTAGCCGGTGATCTCGGTGAAGGCGGGATTGACGTAGAGAATGTGCTGCTCGTGGTCCGTCAGCATCAGGCCGTGATCGAGGTTGTCGATGATGCGCATGATGATGGACTGATTCGTCGCCTCGGTCGGCGGCTGGCGGGCGGCTTGCTCCTCCGGCGCGGCATCGGCTGGATGCTCCGCCGCGGGCAGCGGCACGGGTATCAGGGTGAGGCTGATGTCGTCGTGCGCGTTGCCCGGATGCTGGCCGACCAGATCGACGAGGCGATCGAACAGCCGGTCGGTGTCCGCCGCGGCCTCGGCCAGCACGCCGCCGCAGCCGAAGACGGTGCCGTTGAGGATGCCCAGCTCGGACAGGCCGTCCGAATACAGCAGCAGGGAGGCCGTCTCGTCCCGCGCCAGACGGTAGCGCCGCGGCGTCGCGTTCGCGTATTCGCCCTCGCCCTCGATGCCGAACGGCAGCTGGGACGACGGAAAGCTCTCGCACAGCCGGCCGTCGGCGGCGAGCAGCAACGCATCGGGCATGCCGCAGTTGATGAGCTCGATCTCGCTGCCGAGCACCCGCACCAGGATGCCGCAGACGAAGTAGCCGCCGATGTGCTGGTGCGCGAGGAAGTTGCCGATGCGCTCGTAGATCGCCGGCAGCGACATGCCCAGCAGCACGCCTTCGCGGAACAGCATCGGCACGTGCAGCGCGAAGATCGAGGACATCAGTCCGTGTCCGGAAACATCGGCCATCAAACCGTACCAGCCGAAACGGGGGTGCTCGGCGGCGCAGAAGAAATCGGCGCTGATCCGGTCCTTCGGCATGGCCCAGTGCCGCACCGGACCATGCTCCCGCTTGCCGGCGGCGTCGCGCAAGCGCTGGATCAGCTGGATCGTCTGCGCGTACTCCTCCAGGATCGCGACACTCTCGCCGGCCGGTACGTATCCGTTTCTCATCGCAGCCTCCTCGCTTGACGCCCACCGTGTGGTCATATTGTTGTTTTTTCAACATTAATCATATGGATTATTAGCATAACCACTATATATGGCAAATTGATAACCATCAAGTGTTACTTCCGGCATTAAGTTGAGGTATTTCCGGCTGCTGGCCGGGTCGGCTGGAGCGTTTATAATGCGCGGTTCGAAATTGTCTGGACATATCATGGAAGCAGAACGCCTCAACGCCGTCGCCAACCGCATCGCCGACCTCGAAGGCCGTGGCGACCAACTCCGGAGGTATCTTTGACTTCGATGCGAAGTCGGAGAAACTCGCGGAACTGAACCGGGTCATGGAAGACCCCGGCATCTGGAACGATGCCGAACGCGCCCAGAGCCTGGGCAAGGAAAAGAAATCCCTCGAAGCCGCCGTGCTGACGCTGGAAAGCGTCAAGAGCGCGCTCGCCGACGCACGCGAGCTGTTCGAGATGGCGAAGGAGGAGGACGACGAAGACACCATGCTGGCAGTCGAGTCCGACCTGGCCGCGGTCGACTCGAAAGTGGCCGACCTCGAGTTCCGCCGCATGTTCTCCAACCCGGCCGACCCGAACAACTGCTTCATCGACATCCAGGCCGGCGCGGGCGGCACCGAGGCCTGCGACTGGGCCAGCATGCTGCTGCGCCAGTACCTCAAGTACTGCGAGCGCAAGGGCTTCAAGGCCGAGATCCTCGAGCAGACCGACGGCGACGTCGCCGGCATCCGCAGCGCGAGCCTGAAGGTCGAAGGCGACTACGCCTACGGCTTCCTGCGCACCGAGACCGGCGTGCATCGCCTCGTCCGCAAGTCGCCGTTCGACTCCTCGGGCGGCCGCCACACCAGCTTCGCCAGCCTGTTCGTCTATCCCGAGATCGACGACAGCATCGAGGTCGAGATCAATCCGGCCGATCTGCGCATCGACACCTTCCGCGCCTCGGGTGCCGGCGGCCAGCACATCAACAAGACCGACTCGGCGATCCGCATCACGCACGTGCCGACCGGCATCGTCGTGCAGTGCCAGAACGACCGCTCGCAGCACCGCAACAAGGCCGAGGCGATGGCGATGCTCAAGTCGCGCCTCTTCGAACTCGAAATGCGCAAGCGCCAAGCCGAGGCCGACAAGCTCGAAGCCAGCAAGACCGACGTCGGCTGGGGCCACCAGATCCGCAGCTACGTGCTCGACCAGTCGCGCATCAAGGATCTGCGCACCAATGTCGAAATCTCCAACACCCAGAAGGTGCTCGACGGCGACCTCGACGCCTTCATCGAAGCCAGCCTGAAGCAAGGGGTATAAGAATGAACGATAAAAATATTGAACATAAGGTCGATGAACACATCGATCTGATCGGCCCCGCAATGGCCGAAGAGAATCGGCTAGTCGCAGAGCGTTACGAGAAGCTGAAGGCCTGGCGCGAGTCGGGCAAGGCCTATCCGAACGACTTCCGCCGCGAGAACGTCGCCGCCCGCCTCGACGAGCTCTACGGCGAGAAGAGCAAGGAGGAACTCGAGGCGACGCCGATCCAGGCGACCGTCGCCGGCCGCATCATGCTCAAGCGCGTGATGGGCAAGGCCAGCTTCGTCACGATCCAGGACCTGTCCGGCCGCATCCAGTTCTACGTGACCAAGGACAACGTCGGCGAGGCGGTGTACGAGGACTTCAAGAAATGGGACCTCGGCGACATCGTCGGCGCGGTCGGCACGCTGATGAAGACCAAGACCGGCGAACTGACGGTGCAGTGCACCGAGATCCGCCTGCTGTCGAAGTGCCTGCGCCCGCTGCCCGAGAAATTTCATGGACTGACGGACGTCGAGCAGAAATACCGCCAGCGCTATCTCGACCTGATCACCAACGAGGAGACGCGCTTCGCCTTCGTCGCCAGGAGCCGCATGATCGCCTCGATCCGCGGCTACATGACGCACCACGGCTTCCTCGAGGTCGAGACGCCGATGATGCATCCGATCCCCGGCGGGGCGGCAGCCAAGCCCTTCACCACGCACCACAACGCGCTCGACATGGAGCTGTTCCTGCGCATCGCGCCTGAGCTGTATCTCAAGCGCCTGGTCGTCGGCGGCTTCGAAAAGGTGTTCGAGGTCAACCGCAACTTCCGCAACGAGGGCCTCTCGCCGCGCCACAACCCCGAATTCACGATGATGGAGTTCTACGAGGCCTACGCGGACTACCAAAGCCTGATGGACTTCACCGAAGGCCTGATCCGCCAGGCCGCGCGCGAGGCGCTCGGCACCGAGGTGTTCGACTACCAGGGCCGCACGCTCGACCTCTCGAAGCCGTTCCGCCGCATGACGACGGTCGAGGCGATCCATTACCACCATCCCGGCTACAGCGTCACGATGCTCAACGACGCCGGCTGGCTGCGCCAGAAGCTCGCCGAGCTCAAGGTCGAGGTCAAGCCGCTGGCCGGCCTCGGCACGCTGCAGATGCAGCTGTTCGAGGAAACCACCGAGGCCGAACTGTGGGAGCCGACCTACATCATCGACTACCCGACCGAAGTCTCGCCGCTGGCGCGCCGCTCGGACAGGAATCCGGACGTCACCGAGCGCTTCGAACTCTACATCGTCGGCCGCGAGATCGCCAACGGCTTCTCCGAACTCAACGACCCCGAGGACCAGGCCGCACGCTTCATGGAACAGGCGAAGGCAAAAGAAGCCGGCGACGAGGAGGCGATGTTCTACGACGCCGACTACATCCGAGCGCTCGAATACGGCCTGCCGCCCACCGGCGGCTGCGGCATCGGTATCGACCGTCTCGTCATGCTGCTGACCAACTCGCCGTCGATCCGCGACGTGATCCTGTTCCCGCAGATGCGTCCCGAGTGACCTACGTTCCGATCGTTCCCGCCGAGCTGGCGCTCGACGGGAACGGCATTCCTTACGCACCGGCCTACGGCGACTGCTACCACTCCGCCAGCGGCGGCCTCGAACAGGCCCGCCACGTCTTCCTGGCCGGCAACGGCCTGCCCGCGCGCTGGCAACAATTTCACGATGGCGATTTCGTCATTCTCGAAACCGGCTTCGGCCTCGGCCTCAACTTCCTCTGCACCTGGCAGGCGTGGAAATCCGCCCCCGGCCATCGGCTGCATTACGTCGCTGTCGAGAAGCATCCATTCCTCCTTGATGACTTGAAGCGCCTGCACGAACGCTGGCCGGAACTCGCGCCGCTCGCGAAGCGTTTGCAGGAACAATGGCCGCTGCTCTTGCCCGGGCTGCACCGTCTCGATTTCGGCGACGTTGCCCTCACGCTCTGCTACGGCGATGTGCAGGAACTGCTGCCGCAGCTGACGCTCGCCGCCGACGCGTTCTTCCTCGATGGCTTCGCGCCGGTCAGGAACCCGGAGATGTGGTCGGACGAGGTGTTCGCCGCGCTGCGCCGGCTGGCGGCGCCGAACGCCACCCTCGCTTCCTGGTCGGTGCTCGACGACATGCTGTTCCGCTTGTCCCGTCAGGGTTTCCGGCCCGAGAAGCGTCCGGGCTTCGGCACCAAGCGCTACATGCTCACCGCCTCCCTTCCCGGCGCCGCCTCGCCAGCGCCGAGTTTCCGCAAACGGCGCATCGCGGTGATCGGCGCCGGCATCGCCGGCGCCTCGGTCGCGCACGCGCTGCACCGGCGCGGCCACGAGGTTCTCGTCATCGAGGCGGCGGACGCCCCGGCGCAGGGCGCCTCGGGCAACCGCGCCGGCGTGTTCCGTCCCCTGCCCTCGCTCGACGACAGCCGCCTCGCCCGGCTGCTGCGCGCCGGCTTCCTGCTTGGCCGCCGGCAGTTTGCCGCACTGCCAGACGCCCGCATGAGCTGGACCGGCGTGCTGCACCTCGGGCGCGATGCTCAGCACGAGGCGACCCAACGCCGCATCGTGGCCGAACACGCGCTGCCGGCCGACTTCTGCCGCTTCGTCGCCCGCGAAGAGGCCGCAGCGCTGGCCGGCTGGCCGGTCGAGACGGGCGGCTGGTGGTTCCCGCAGGCCGGCTGGATCGATCCGCCCGGCCTCGTCCGTGCGCTGCTCGCGGGCATCGAGGTCCGCTGCGGGCAGCGCATCGACCGGCTCGACGCCATCGACGCCGACGACATCGTGCTCGCCAATGGGATCGGCGCTCCAGCGCTCGTACCCAAGTTCAAGCTGCCGATCCGTCCCGGCCGCGGCCTGGTCAGCCACATTCCGGAAGCCGCCACGCCGCCGTTCGACATCGTCGTCACGCGGCTCGGCTACGTCATGCCGGCGATCGACGGCATCCGCTGCGCCGGCGCGACCATGATGGCGGACGACCTCGATCCGGCGCCGCGGCTCGCCGACCATGTCGAGAACCTGCATCGCCTCGACATGGCGCTGCCGGGCTTCGGCCGCAACCTCGATCCTGCCCAGCTCGACGGCCGCGTCTCGTTCCGCCCGATGTCGTCCGACCGACTCCCCCTCGTCGGACCGCTGTCCGCCAGCGAAGGCCTGTGGATCATCGACGGCTTCGGCGCGCGCGGCCTCGTGTTCGCGGCGATCTGCGCCGAACTGCTGGCCAGCCAGCTGTGCGGCGAGCCGCTGCCGCTCGAAAGCGACCTGGTCGCCGCCGTCGCGCCGGCCAGGCCCGGCAGGCGTTCAATCCCCCGGTCGCGCCAGCCAGCGCAATAGCGTGGCGTAGAGGGCCGCGGTCGCCACCGGCTTGGTGAGGAAGTCGTTCATGCCGGCGTCGATGCAGCGCTGCCGGTCTTCGGCGAAGGCATTCGCCGTCAGCGCGACGATCGGCGTGCCCTCCCGGCCGGGTATGGCGCGGATCCGCTGCGTCGCCGCCAGGCCGTCGAGCTGCGGCATCTGCATGTCCATCAGGATCAGGTCGTAGGCGCCCGCCTGCGCCCGCGCCACGGCTGCCGTGCCGTCCGTCGCCGTGTCCACCACCAGGCCGGCGTCCTCGAGCAGCGCGCGCGACACCTCGAGATTGACCGGCTCGTCCTCGGCCAGCAGGATGCGCGCGCCGGCGAAGCGCTCGCGCAGCCGCACCTCGGCCTTGCCGTCGCCGGCAATCGACGGTACGGGCTCGGCCTCGTCGGCCGCCTTGGCGAGGCGTGCCGTGAACCAGAAGGTGCTGCCGGCCCCCGGCGCGCTGTCGACGCCGACCGCGCCGCCCATCATCTCGGCGAGGCGCCGGCTGATGGCGAGGCCGAGGCCGGTGCCGCCGTATTTGCGCGTCATCGAGCTATCGGCCTGCTCGAAGGCGGCGAACAGGCGCGCCAGATCCTGCGGCGCGATGCCGATGCCGGTATCGCGCACCTCGAAGCGCAGCAGCGGCGCGCCATCGCCCTCCTCGGCCAGCCGCACCTGCACGACGATGCGGCCGGCATCGGTGAACTTGACCGCGTTGCCCGCCAGGTTGAGCAGGATCTGGTTCAGCCGCAGCGGGTCGCCGCGGAAGCGGCGCGCGGCGAGGTCGGCCGGCACGTCGACGGCGAAGGCGACCCCCTTCGCCGCCGCCTTGTGGCCGAGCAGGCTCGCGAGGTTCTCCAGCACCTGGCCGAGCCGGAAGCCGACGTCATCGAGCGTGAGCCGGTCGGCCTCGATCTTCGAGATGTCGAGGATGTCGTTGATGACGCCGAGCAGGTGCTGGGAGGCCTGGTCGATCTTGACGAACTGCTCCTGCAGCTGCGGATCGTCGGTGCGGCGCAGCGCCAGGGCGGCCAGGCCGATGATCGCGTTCATCGGCGTGCGCAGTTCGTGGCTCATGTTGGCGAGGAAGGCGCTCTTGGCGCGGTTGGCGGCCTCGGCGGCCTCCTTGGCCCTGACGAGATCGTCGGTGCGCTCGCGCACCAGCGCCTCGAGATGCTCCTGGTACCTGCGCAACTCGGCCTCCGCGACCTTGCGGCCGGTGATGTCGCGCGCCAGGACGATGAAGCGCGGCTGCTCGTCGTCGGCGAGGTTTTTCCTGGCGACGGACAGCTCGAAGAAATGCCGGCCGTCCGGCAGCTCGAGCGCATACTCGTGGCCTTTCGACGTGCCGTGCGCATGGGCCTCCTGGAGCGCGCCCAGGCAGACCGCCGCGACGTCGGCGGGCAGCACCTCGGCAAGTCTCCTGCCCAGGAAATGCCCGGGCGGCGCATAGAGCAGGTCGGTGCGATGGGAGTGGTGGTCGTGGATGCGCCCGTCGAGCCCGATCTCGAACAGCAGGTCGGGCATCGCGTCGAGGATCGCCTGCATGCGCCGCTGCTCGGCGCTCAGGTGGCGCACCTGCTGGCGCACCTGCCAGCGCAGCGCCGCCACCAGGATGACGGCCAGCACCAGCAGGCCCGCCAGCAGTACCAGCCACGGCCGCAGCTTCTCCGGCACGGTCGCCGCCGGACTCGCGGCGCGCCAGTGCTGGAGGATGCGGTAGTACTCGGAATCCGGCTGCTGCTCCCAGGCGGCGAGATGGCGGTCGATCGCCGTCAGCAGATCGGCGTTGCGCCCTTTCGCCGCCGCGAAGAACAGTTGCGACGCCTGGAACATGATCGGCGTCTCGACCAGCCGGAAGGCCGGCGCGCGGAATTCGCCGTGGCGGTTGTTCGCGATCGCGGCATCCGCCGCGCCGTTCGCCACGATGCCGAACGCCTCGTCGTAACTCCCGGCCTCGACGATCTCGGCGCGCACGCCGAAGCCGGCGATGAAGTTCGCGAACTCCTCCTCCTGGATGCTGCCGGCGAGCAGCGCGATGCGCCGGCCCGCGAGGTCGAAGGGCGAGACGATGCCGTGGCCCGGCTGTGCGTAAATCTGCGCCCAGCTCAGCAGGGCCGGCGTCTTGTGGAAATCGTAGGCCTTTTCGCGCTGCGGCGAGCGCGCCACGTCGGGCATCAGGTCGATGCGGCCAGCCTCGAGCGCGGCCAGGCATTCCTGCCACGCGCACGTCTGGTACTCGAGTCGCCAGCCTTCGGCCTCCGCGATGCTTTCGAGCAGGTCGATGAAAATGCCGGCCGGCTTGCCGGCGGCGTCGAGGAAGACCTTGGGCTCGTTCGCATAGACGCCGACGCGCACCTCGCGCGCCTCGCCGGCAATACCCAAACTTGGCGTGACCAGCCATGCCAGAAGAAGCAGAACCCTGATCCCCCCCGTTTTTTTCATGTAGACAGCATAGCAACTATTCGTCCGATTGACAGCGGCACGGCCGCTGCTTAGATTCCGGCCAACATGAGCCTTCCTGCCGCCATCGCCCCCCCTGCCATCGTCCCGTTTTCCATCGCCCGCCTGCCGCGCATCGAGTTCGGCGCCGGCGCCCTGCGCAAGCTGCCCGCCATCGCCGCCGGCTACGGCCGGCGCCTCCTGCTGGTGACCGGCGCGCAGAGCTTCCTCGACTCGCCGCATGCGGCCGAACTGTTCGACGCCCTGCGCCAGCGCGGCTGCGACTGGGAAACCGTCACCGTCGCCGCCGAGCCGGCGCCGAGTTTCATCGACGCGACGGTTGCCGCGCTGCGCGGCGAGGATTTCGCCGCGGTGCTCGGCATCGGCGGCGGCAGCGCGCTCGACGCCGCCAAGGCGATCGCCGGCCTGCTCAAGTCCGGCAACTCGGTGCTCGACCACCTCGAGGGCGTCGGCCCCGAGCTACCTTACGCCGGCCCGGCCACGCCCTTCATCGCGGTGCCGACCACCGCCGGCACCGGCTCCGAGGCGACCAAGAACGCGGTGCTCTCGGTCGCCGGCCGGTACAAGAAATCCTTCCGCGACGAGAAGCTGGTGGCGGAATGGGCGATCGTCGATCCCGACCTGCTCGCGAGCTGCCCGCCGGCGCTGCTCGCCGCCGACGGCATGGACGCCTTCACGCAATTGCTGGAGAGCTTCGTGTCGACGCGCAGCAACCCGCTGACCGACGCGCTCGCCAGGAGCGGCATCATGGCGGTGAAGGACAGCCTGCTGTCCCTTTATGCCGAGCAGTCGGCGTCGGCGCGCGAACGCATGGCCTACGCGGCGCTGCTGTCGGGCATCTGCCTGGCGCAGACCGGGCTCGGCGCGGTGCACGGGCTGGCCGCGCCGCTCGGCGCCTTCTTCCCGGTGCCGCATGGCGTCGCCTGCGGCACGCTGGTCGCCGCGACGACGGCCGCCAACATCGCCGCGCTCAAGGAACGATTCCCCGACAGCCCGGCGCTGCCGAAATACGCCGAGATCGGCCGCCGCTTCGCGATGCAGAAGGGGCTCAACGGCGACGACGCGCGCGCCTTCCTCGTCGCCACGCTGCGCGAGTGGGAGGCGCGGCTCGCCCTGCCCCGCCTCGCGGTCTACGGCATCGCCGCCGGCGACCTGCCGCGCATCGTCGCCCACAGCCGCGGCAGCAGCATGCGGACCAATCCGGTCGAACTGACCGACGCCGAACTGACCGCCATTCTTGCCGAGAGGATCTGAGCGCATGCGCCTGCCGAACCTGCTGACCGTTGCCGTCGCCTTCCTGCTTTCCGCCTGCGTGACGCTGCCCGAGGGCGGCCGGCCCGACGTCGCCGAGGGCCAGCTCGGCATGCGCTTCGTGCGCGTGCCGGCCGGCGAGTTCACGATGGGCCGCGCCGAGAGCGTCGAGTCGCTCGCGCGCGCCTTCCCGCAGTACGGCCCGCAGCGCCTGCGCCAGCTCGCCGACGAGACGCCGGCGCATCCGGTGCGCATCACGCGGGCGTTCGATCTCGGCCGCCACGAGGTTACCGTCGGCCAGTTCCGCAGGTTCGTCGAGCTGTCCGGCTACGTCCCCGAATCGGAGCGCGACGGCACGGGCGCCTACGGCTTCAATCCCTTCTACGACCCCGCGCGCTCGCCGCGCGGCGACACCTTCGAGGGACGCGACCCGAAATATTCGTGGCGCAATCCCGGCTTCGCGCAGGACGACAGCCATCCGGTGGTCAACGTCACCTGGCACGACGCGGTCGCGCTGGCCGACTGGCTCACCGAGCAGGAGGGCCGCCGCTACCGCCTGCCGACCGAGGCCGAATGGGAGTACGCCTGCCTGGCCGGCGCGCGGACGCGCTACCACAACGGCGACGACCCGCGCCAGCTCGGCCGCATCGCCAACGCCTTCGATCCCGACACGGCGCGGCACTGGCCGCACTGGGAGGAATTCGCGCTCGAGCAGCGCGACAAGTTCGCGTTCACCGCGCCGGTCGGCAGCTTCGCGCCGAACGACTTCGGCCTCCACGACATGATCGGCAACGTCTGGGAATGGACGGCCGACTGGCATGACGACATCTACTACGCGGTCTCTCCGCTCGAAGACCCGCGGGGGCCGGAAACCGGCGACGTGCGGGTGCGGCGCGGCGGCTCGTGGCACACCTGGCCGCTCTACCTGCGCTGCACCTTCCGCAACTGGAACACGCCGCAGACGCGCTATCCGCTGGTCGGCTTCCGGCTGCTGCGCGAAGCCGACGAGTAGAAACCCGGCGCCAGCGGGGCGGCGCGCCTCAATGGACGCTGCCGAACGACGCGCTGAGCGTGCCTTCCGGCAGCGGCAGGCCGGCGATGCGGCAGCCCTGCACGATCGGCCCGCGCGGGAAGAGCTGGTAGAGATAGCGCCGGCCGCCGAGATCGGCGAAATCCTCGGCGAGCGCGCGCGTCAGCATGCGCGCCGTCCAGTGCTCGCCGCTGGCGCGGTAGCGCTCGCGCAGGCAGAAGACGACCGTCCAATGCGCCTCGTCGAGCTCGATGCCCTCCTCGGCCGCGATCTGCCGCGCCGTGAGCGGCGACCAGTGGTCGAGACCGAGCATGTTGCCGTTCGGATCCTGCCGGTCCAGGTTGGCGTTCGCGATGGCCTTGTTGATGTCGTACATGGCAGCCTCCTGTGGGGTGGGTTGGGGAGACAATATCCGACTATTACGCTCTACTATTTCTAGGCTTGTCGAAGGTCGATGTCAAGGGCTGCGCGGCTGCGGCAAAACGCCCTTGTTCGCCGATGCAAGACAAGCGCATAATCACCGCAGCCGCCGGCGGACATTCTCGCGCTCACCAATTCTTCTGAAGCGTTAGGCGTTACCAGTTTCGAGCAACCCGTCGATTTACAACAAGAGTTGTTAACGCAGCAGTCTCATGCATCATCATGACGCAATATTTCCCGTCAATTGGGAAGCTCATTTCACGTTGGACCTAGCGAGGTGACTATGTTTGCGAAACTATCGCTCAATACCAGAACTGGCACTTTGCTCGTTACAACTGCGCTGGTCGTTGCGTACGTCAGAACGTACCTTCAGTACCACCACTACGGCTGGGAGTCAGTGACCGAATTTCTTACTTCGTGGTTTATTCACTATCTCGGGGTCTGGCTATTTGCGGTGCTGTGCGGTGCGTTTATATCGTCGGCGGCTCCAATATTTCTCGGCGAAGATTCTCGCCGCCGAGAGGTTCCGCCTTCTGAACTGCTTGTTCATGTAGCGCTTGGGGTCTTGGCGGCTTCTGTCACAGTGTTTGTTCTGGCCCACTGGCCGGCGTCTACGTCGTATGAGTAGAGCTAGGCCCAACCCATCCATCAACACGGACGCTGCGCGATGAATCCGCGCAGCGCCAGTTATGTCAAAGCGTTGGGCGTCATCATATGTGCGCTACTGAATCTGGATCGACACTAATTGCTTGGTGGGGTGCAGGTCTCTCCACATTGCTTGCAATCATCAAGCTCCTTGAGCTTTGGCGAGATCGCTTTCGCGTTGACGTCAGCTACAACTTCACGGGTGATATAAGCATTGGCAATGAAATATTTATCCGTAATCTTTCAAATCGCCCACTCATTCTCACGTACTGGGAACTTCTCTATTGTTCCGGTCGTTGGCCGCGAAAAAGCTTCGAGTCCTTTGAAAGCGCTGACTTCGATTCTGGTGACCGTCGACTGGAGCCGTATGCCACACACACGCTACGTTTCGCCGACGCCAATTATTTTTCTTGGGGACACAAGACGTTAAACGGGCGGAGAATTTTTATTCGGTTGCATGTTGCTGGTCGAAGACCAATTCTCAAGCTGGTGTACGCGCAATGACGCCCAACCCTGCGGTCAGCACGGACGTTCCGCCGAAAAGCCGGCGGAGTGCCGGTTACCTTGAACGTTGGGCCTTTTAAGGAGCCATCCCTTGCCGACCGTGCCATTCCTTGAAGCTGTTCAATCCCGTGCTGCCCGTATTGCTTGTGGGTCATCAGCGACGCGTGGTCAGGGGGCGGGGATTGTGTTGGCGGGCCGACAGTTTCTCGCGCAACTTCCTCTTGCTCAGTTTTCCGTCAGCCGGCCGCGCCTCTTCGAGCAGCGCCTTGACGAAGCCACAATACAGCTCTGCGCCGCATTTCCCCAGAGCGGTCAGAGTTGGGGGCTTGCTAGGAAGGTACTCAACATCAGTAGTGTCCCAACGTTCTCACGTTGGGGT
>AMWB02038314.1_pt1 | contig 17406 bp, 13 predicted proteins | sample 200311 | NCBI WGS metagenome assembly AMWB02 (sample SAMN02737377, study PRJNA173069) | bioreactor metagenome | biome: anode biofilm in microbial fuel cells | place: USA: California | collected 2010-12-16 | reverse complement strand
CAGCCGCTACGATATTCACGTCTTCGATTTTCTTGCCCGCTTTTTCAAGGGCTTCGTCCGTAAGTTCCGCTATCTTTCTGAGATGCTCGCGCGAAGCCGCTTCGGGAACGACGCCTCCGAAGTTAATGTGGTATTCCTGAGACAGAATTATATTCGAGAGAACGCGGTCATTCTCGAGCACCGCGACAGACGTTTCGTCGCAGGAAGTTTCAAACGCGAGTATGTATAAAGTTTTTGCGGACAATTTATTTCATTATAACATTGAACATTTGTAAGGAGTAAATTAATTTGATATTATGATTAAAAATAGTTTAAAATTTTTACTGTTCCTGTTTTTAATCTTTCAGACGGGAATTTCGCAAACGAAAATTCTTATTCCGATGGAAAACGGGCAGCAGACGAACCACCTGAAGGCATACGGCATAGCGTACAGGCACCTGCTCGGAGGCGGGGAACTCGACTGGCTTTTGAATTACAGGAGCGGCTCTTTCCTGTTCACTTACAATTCAAAGATTGAGAGCGAATGCAAGTCGAAGGATGTGAGTTATGAACTGCTTGACGGGACGCAGACGGCGCAGTTATACGCAGAGGTCAAGGACGAGAGCAAGAACATGGAACTCATTCATCTCGAGAAAGCGGCAAAGATAGCCGTGTACGTGCCGCCGAACGCGCTTCCGTGGGACGACGCGGTGCAACTCGTACTCGATTACGCGGAAATACCTTATACGAAACTTTGGGACGAGGAGGTATTGACGGGGAAACTCGTAGGAGTCGACTGGATTCATCTTCATCACGAGGATTTCACGGGTCAGTACGGGAAGTTTTTCGCAACGTACGGTGCATCACCGTGGTATCTTACACAGAAAGCCACGAATGAGGAGACGGCGAGAAAACTCGGTTTCTCAAAAGTATCGAAATTAAAACTCGCTGTAGTAAAAACTCTGAAGGAATACATAGCGAACGGCGGGTTCCTGTTCACGATGTGCAGCGCGACGGACACGTACGACATCGCTCTGGCGTCGCAGTACACGGATATCTGCGACGTGATGTACGACGGCGACCCTTTCGACCCTGACGCGAACAGCAAACTTGATTTCACTGAAACAATCGCGCTGCAGAATTTTTCAGTCGAGTTGAATCCGCTGGTATATAAATATTCGAACATAGACATCACGCAGGACCTGCTCACGGTAGGGCAGTACGGCGATTATTTCAAGATAGTCGATTTTTCCGCGAAGTACGACCCCGTTCCGAGCATGCTGACGCAGTGCCACACGGCGCTTGTCGCGGGATTTCTCGGACAGACGAGCGGTTTCAGAAAGGAATTTCTCAAGAGCAACGTGGTAATACTCGGAATGAACGAGGGGACGAATCTCGTGAAGTACATACACGGAAATTACGGGAAGGGGACGTTCACGTTTCTCGGCGGACACGACCCCGAGGATTACGCGCATCTTGTAGGCGCGCCAGCGACTGAACTTGACAAATATCCGAATTCGCCAGGGTACAGGCTGATACTGAACAATGTTCTCTTTCCTGCGGCTAAAAAGAAAAAATTAAAGACTTGATGAAGAGAGCACTTCTATTAATTCTAATATTAGCGGTTGTTTTTTCTTCCTGCAAAACAAATAAGGAAGAAAACACAGGGAACGCGGTAAAAGACGATCTGGGAAACTTATTCGAGTTTTCGAACCCACCTGAAAGGGTAATATCGTTAGCGCCGAGCATAACGGAAATGATCTATTACATCGGCGCGGAAAGCAAACTAATCGGGGTGACTAAGTACTGCGATTACCCGCCTGAAGCGAAGGGAAAGCAGTCGGTAGGAGGTCTTCTCGACCCGAATCTTGAACTGATTGCGGAAATGAAGCCTGATTTAATACTGCTGACAATTGAGGGCAATTCGCAGATAACGTACAAATCTTTAATAGACCTTGGATATAGAGTATTCGTTTTGAATCCGCGGAAAGTCGATGATATTATTTCATCGATGGACAAATTGAACGAGATATTGAAGCCTCCAACGGGACGAACAGGCATAAATAATTTCAGAAAAGAGGTCGAAAGCATTAAGCCGAAAGACGAGGACCGCAGCACTTACGCGGCGTTTTTATCTTCAAAACCTTTGATTTCATTCAGCGACAATACTTTCATAGGCGACATTTTCAGGACTGAAGGATTCTCGAACATATTCGGGAGCGAAAAACTCGATTACCCGGGAATTTATGACGAGGATTTACTTTTAAAGAATCCCGATTATATTTTCTTCCTTGCCGATACTTCGGGAACAACGAAGAAAATTATAGAATCGGAGATTGCCGGAAGATTTTACGGATTAAAGGCATACAAGGAGAAGAAAGTGTTTATTCTTGACGAAAATATTTTTTCGAGACCCGGACCGAGAGTCACGGATGCATTGAAAAAACTCGTTGAAATAAGGAGACAGTAATCCCAGTAACGCGGTTTGTCCTATCTAATCGATAAGACCTGTTTGGTTTGATTTAAAAGAAGCGAAATTAATACCGTTCTCGGTATTGACAAAGTTCACGCTTTTCTGGAGTGAACTCATTTTCGTGAATGACAAATAAAATTTATACAGGAGGTTATCGGTCTGGGATTTTTGCGGTTCGCCTTCGTTGTTAATACTTTCCATATCAATATGCTCAAGCGCGTCATTATTTTTGCGGATTTGGTTTTCAATATCGGAATTAAGCAAGCAGGAAAATTCCCGGAATAATGTTTTTTGTATGTTCAAAAGGTCCATCCTTATATAAATTTTTTATATCATATTACAAATACTGTACCATCGATTTTGCTTGTTTTTAGTTTAAATTCGAATATCAGTTAGAAAAAAAGATAGTCTGAATGCTTTTTTTATTACTGAATAATTATGGTGTACAAATTGAAAACTCCATTTCTTACCGAATAGCGGCTTATTTTCTGGCACAGAAATAGAATATATAATATCAGACGATTTTAAGCACCCTCACCCGAGCGGCGGCAAAACATAGTATATACTTGCAATTATGTAGTTCCGGTACTTTCTTTTTCGCATTTTCTGAAATTCTTAAATCGAACAAAAATTTCTTTTCATCAAGCGTAACGCATTAATTTATATGCAAGTTATCTCATACACCCTGAATTTTGAAATTTAGGCACGTTAATTGCAAAAATGTTTGCAGTTTTAAATTAACGAAAGGGTAGTTTTGGAAAACAGGTATATACATATATCCGGTTATATATTCTTCTTATTAATCTTTTTCATTGCCGCTGAAACAGCATTCCCGCAATCAATTTTCAAGAAAGAATCTCCATTAAAGAAATCAGTCATTTCACTGAACAGCGGAATCGCGGCATCGACAAAAGACACTATCCTCGCGAACAACAACGACGAACTGCTTAACAAGGGTTACGATTTCATAAACAAAAAGCAGTACAACGAGGCAATATCGGTTTTCAAGACCTATCTCATAAATAATCCCCGTGACACGCGCATAAACATGCAGCTGGGGTATTTATACAGCGAAACCAGGAATTACGAAAACGCGTACAGCAGGTTCACATATGTTTCAGAGAACTCGAAGGATCCCGAAGAGGTTGACAAATCGAGGACATCGATGTGGTACATGAGGGAGTTGATGGTAAAGAACGCGCGTACGTCATTCGATTTATACTTCCACAATTTTTACGAGTCATATTACAGGAACTACGTTTCGAATTTACTGACTCATTTAAATTTCAAGCTTACGAAGAACATATTCGCGGGTTTATACGCGGAGACATATCTCGATTCAAAATCAAACAGCGAAACAATCTACAACGACAGATTCTTCGACGTAGGCGGATTCAGCAAGGTCCAGTTGACCGATTACATGAATTTCGAACTGAGGATAGGATACGTAAGGGAAATAGATTTCAAGAAGAACAGCCTTAGTTTCAAGCCGATACTTTCGCTCGGAACGCGGCTGGGCAAAGCGAGTTTTTACAAATTCAGCAAGTCATCTACCACAGAGAATTTCTATTTTGATGTATACGGCGTAGGGCTATACGATTATAAGTTCAGGAATGTATTTGCGATGCTGCAGTTGAAAGAGGTCCTCCGTTATCTTACGGGCGGATACTCGTATCTCGAGTTTTACCTGAAGCAGGAGTTTTCGCTTGATTCAAAGAAAATCGATTACAACAACTACGGCGATTTAGGGGTGGGAATTGCGTTCAAACCCAATCTTGTAAATTTTCCCGTACTTTTTGCGGAAGCCGTCAGCAGGAATTATCTCATAGGTGAGGACGAAAAATACCTCAGCGGCAATTTCAAGAGCATCTTTCAGGTAAGAGCCGGTTTCCTAATTTATTTTAACACAAAATTATGATTTACGAAATTTTCCAAATACTGTTATGGGTAACGGCGATTATGCTGTTCATAAGCGGCATAGACGATTTGTACCTTGACGTTTTGTACTGGCTTCAGAGAAGAAAGTACAAGAAGAAACTTCCCGATTTCTCGGAAATGTTCGACAAGCAGGAAAAGCCGATTGCAATATTTCTCGGCGCCTGGAGAGAGTCGTCGGTCATCGGCAGAACGCTTAGTTACGCGATAAGAAATCTGAATTACGCAAATTTCAGGTTCTTCGTCGGTGTATATCCGAATGACCCCGACACATTAAGAGTCGTTCAGGAAATTTCAAGAAAAGACGCCAGGGTAATTCCGTGCGTGAACAGCCAGAACGGTCCGACGACAAAAGCCGACAACCTTAACTCGCTTTTCGCGGGCGTAATGGAATACGAAAAGCGTTTCGGCAAGTTCGAAGTAATACTCGTTCACGACGCCGAGGATTTCATACATCCTAACTCATTGAAGTTATACAACTTCCTTCTTGGCTACAAGGGCTACCACGCGGTGCAGATTCCCGTCATTCCGATAAAGAGCAATCTCGGAAAACTGTTCCACAGGACTTACTGCGACGCGTTCGCCGAAGTACACACGAAGGACATGATAGTAAGGCAGGCGATGGGCACGTTCATACCGTTCGCGGGAACGGGAATGGGATTCCACAGGAAGACATTCAATTATCTCGAGAAATACAACTGGGATCTGGAAAAAGCCAGAATGCACAGGAAAGACGGCGACGACCCGTTTGACGTCGAATCGAAAAAAGACGTAATCACGGAATCCGAAACAAAATTTTCCGAAGACGATTTCACGTTCTCGAACGACGAGAGCCAGAAATCGGGAATATACATAAATGAGACGAGTTACCACGACGACCCGTTCGTCAGTCTTAACGACGATCACGTCCAGCCCGGAAGCAAGAAGGTGCCCGATTCGATAAAAGGTTACACATTCATGTTTCTCGCTATGGTAATCGGCTGGGTTTCGTTCCTTATATACACGGGCAACACGGAAGCGCAGCAGGACGTTATATCGAGCGCGGACCTGATAAGTAAAATAAATTTTGTTCCGTCGGACGCGAACGCGAATGAAATAAAACTTACTGCGGAGGACAAACTGCAGAAGGAACTCAACAACGCCAAGATACTAAAAGACAACATAATCATCGTGAACAACGGATTCTCGGACGAGAAGTACAACGTGCTCTACATTAAGGACAAGCACGGTGATTTCATAATTCAGGAATCGGTATGGAGCACGGAACCGGGCGCGATGAACAGGGTAGAGGTATTGAATGCAACGGACTATTTCACTGAAAAAGATATTGAAATACAGAGTGTTAACAGCAACGGCGAAATACTGTACAAGGTGCTAATATCATCATACGGCACGATTGACAGGGCAAGGGAAGACGTTGCGAAAATAAAGCAACCGGTATTATAAAAATTCTCCGCACCCGTTAAAGGCGGGGCGGCATTAAAAGTTATAAAAGTTTAATTAAGAAAGGGTAAATCATGACTCCGTCAAAGAACCAGAACGTATTTTCCGAAAAGGACGAAAATCAGTCAAACGACGATACGAAGAATATACCTTCGATTGACAAGAAGATATCCGAAATCGAAGACCGCATAAGAAATCTGTACGAGAAGAACATACCCGATTTCATGCAGACGCCGCGCGAAGAGGTGAAGAGTGATTTCGTGCTCGGAAAAAAACTTGAGGACGTCAGCAGCAATGTCAAGCAGTTATCCGATGACATAAAATCAACCCCGAAGACGGTGGTGCAAAAGTCAACCGTCCTTCAGGGAGCGCAGGAATACTCCGGCAGTACTTTCGACGCGGGTCTTGACCAGATGAGCGAAATCGAGACGAGACTTGAAGAAATGAGAGACCGCGCTTCGGATTTACAGCGGCAGAGAGATAATACAGGGCTCAATGCCGAAACGGACCACGTCGTAAAGAGCAAACTCAATGAAATTGACAATCAGATAAAAGAAATTAAGAACAGCATATCTTCATTATACACGGAGCAGAGGGTAATGCCTTCCACGACCGTCGAAGAAAGACTTAAGAGCATCGAGGAGAAACTTACAGAAGAAAAGAAACCCGCCGGTGAAAGGACAGTGCCGCACGGACCGATTACTCTTCGTCCGAAAGAAAAGAAGGAAGGACTCTTCAACGACGCAAACCTTACGGAAGACTATGAACTCGGTTTCAGGTTTTATCAACTCGGCTTCAAAACAGGTTTCTTCAACGTAAAACTTGACAGGGACGACGAAGCGTCGAGAATCGCGACAGCCGAATTTTTCCCGAATACTTTCTGGGCTTCGGTCAAGCAGAGATCAAGATGGGTTGCGGGAATAGTTTTCCAGAACTGGAAAGCGCATAAATGGTCGGGAAATCTTTCTACGAAATATTTCCTCTTCAGGGACAGGAAATCAATTTTCAGTTTCTTCAGCGCATTCCTTTCGAACATTGTTATCGGATATTTCATATTCGCGATAATCAGCCATCTTCTGGGCTGGCAGCACGTAAATTCGCTTGTCGGGCAAAGTTCCGTGCTCTGGTATCTCATGATAGCCAACCTTGTCTTCATGATATCGAGGCTTTCACACAGGTTCGTATTCACGTACAACTGGTACGGGTTCAAGTACGCGTTCTTCAGCATTTTCAGACTTCCTCTCGACACGGTAATAAACTTTTTCGCGATAGCGCGTTCTTTGAACGTTTACAAGAATGTCAAATCGAAAGCAAAAGTAGTCTGGGATTCAACTTCGCATTATTAATCATTAATCATTAAACGAAAATATACAGATGAGCGGAAATAAAAAAAACATACTGATAGTACTTGGAACAAGACCGGAAATTATTAAACTTTTCGTTCTTTACCGTGAACTCAAAAAATCAAATGAATTCAATCCCATACTGTTCAATACGGCGCAGCAGACAATTTCGGAAGACATACTTTCCTACTTAAGTCTGAGTTTTGACATGTCATCGGAAGAAATACCCAACAGGAGCGCGGACCTTGAATTATTCATGGCACACATGCTGAACGATTTCAACGACAAGTTTGTTAAAGGAAATTCAGGACTAAATGTAAAAGACATATCGGGAGTCGTGGTTCAGGGCGATACTGTTTCGGCATACACGGGAGCCGTGTGGGCTTTCATAAACCAGATATCCGTATTCCACGTCGAAGCGGGATTAAGAACATTCGATCACCTGAATCCTTTTCCAGAAGAGTTTTTCAGGGAATCAATCGGAAGAATAGCGAGCCTGAACTTCTGCCCCACGCAGATAAGTTACGGCAACCTGATGCGCGAGGGAATCGACAAGAATAAATGCCACATAGTCGGCAACACGATTAACGATGCAATCGTAACTCTCCTTCAGGAAAACAAAATAAAGGATTATTCGTCGGACGACTACATACTCAGCACTCTTCACAGAAGAGAGAACTGGGACAAGGTAGAGGAGTATTCAAAAATTTTAAACCGCCTCATCAAGGCGAAGAAGACTGACAGAAAAATAATACATCTGCTACATCCGAATCCTTCAATCAGGAAAAGTTTCTACAGCGGATTAAACGGAGGAGCGGAAGAGAACCTTGTAATCAGCGATCCGGTCAACGACTATTTTCAGATGCTGGGAATGGTAAGAAACGCGCATACGATAATTTCGGACTCGGGCGGGCTTCAGGAAGAATCGTTATTCTTCAACATACCCTGCGGAATAATGCGCAAGGTGACCGAGAGGCCCGAAGTCCTTGAAAAGAACGCGAAACTTCTGAATTTCGAATTCGGGGAAGTTTCGAGTTTTATTGACTATTCGGAATATTACAGAAGCAACGTCGAAAAAGGTTACGATTACACTTTCGGCAGGGGCGACACGAGCAAGAAAATCTATGAAATACTTTTAAAATACTACAATCAATAATAATTTATTAAATATATTAAACCATAAGGAGAAGTAATGAAGAAATTTATAAGTACCAGTCTGTTCGCACTGCTTGTTCTGGCGATGTCCGCAACAGGTGTGTTCTCGCAGGATTTCGTAAAAAAGAGCAGGACAGAGAATTACAAAATTCCAATACTTCCGTCTATTTATAAATTCATCGGGGGTTCAGACGGACCCAACAGCGTCATAAAGCAGGACTTCTGGCTGACATTAAGAGACAACGTTCAGTTGGACGCGTCGAAATTCTTTCCTTCGGAACCGAATCCATACCTTCCGAACGGATATCCCGTAGTTATAATGGTGCACGGATACGGAGACAGGAAAGAGACGCTGGAAAACTTCGCGCAGGCGCAGGCATACTACGGATACGTGGTTTACACGTTCAGCGTAAGGGGGCAGGGTAATTCAGGAGGATTGTCCAACCTTATCAGCAGAACGGAAGCGCAGGACCTTATTGAATTTGTCAACTACGTAAAGCACGACAATATAAACACGGGTTCGGATTCAAGCAACATTCTGCTCACAGGAGGCTCGCAGGGAGGAACGCTTCCATACATGGCCGCTTCGATGGGAATGAAAGTAAAAGCGATTGTTTCCGCGCTGGCATCGCCCGATTTCGGGACGAGTTGGATTGAGAACGGGAGCATAAAGATGACATTTCTGTGGACAATCGAATACACGCCCGACACTGCAAGGTACACACCTACGGTTGACAGAATGTCAAACTGGGTTTATTCAAATACAGCGGCGCACTGGGACAGTCTCGCGAAGTACGTTCCGCTTGACAGGGATTTCAGGTCGATAGTCGGAAACAGCACGGTGCCGATTCTTCTGGAGAATTCCTGGCAGGACATGTTCTTCAACGCGCACGGTAACATTACCTCCATTCCTCTTCTCACGGCGCCCTCAAGATATTACATGGGAGCGGTGATGGGACACGGCGGCGACATATCACCGACGGAAGACGAATGGCACATGAATTTCTTCAACGAATGGTATTACTACTGGCTGTTCGGAATCGAAAATAATATATTGACGAGACCGAAATTCCATTACGCATACACGACATTCCCTGAAACCAACGGAATGTGGTCATTCGTGCACGACAGTTCATCAGTATTTCCTCCGGAAGGGATGAGCAATCTCAGGCTTTATTTCAATACGAACAAGAAACTTAAAAAGACAGTAAATACAAATCAGTCGCAGTACGTAACGCTCACGTCCACTGTAAAATCCGGTTACAACATGACTAGTGCGGTGAACGACGAATTTACCGGCACGACGTTCAAGACGAATTTCAAGAAGGATTCCATAATATTCAATTCTGATCCGCTCTTGACTAGCGCGAAACTACTCGGCACGCCTCAGTTGAAACTCGACTATTATTCAAACGCGACCGCCTGCCAGTACAACTTCCAGGTATTCGAAGTCAGCAGCACGGGTGTAAGCAAATTTGTAACGAGCGTGAATTACACGGACAGGAAGAACGTGAAGAACAAGAGAAGGCAGAAACTTATAACGGGAAATTCGTATGGTCACATATTTCAGGCGGGAAGCAGGATCCGCATAATCGTAACGAATCTCGACCAGAGATGGAATTATCCTTTCCTCGGAACGAATCCGTTTGTTCTTCCCGTGATGCTTTCGGCATCGAGCAGGATGTATCTGAGTTCCAACTCATACATTGACCTGCCGTTGGTCGGAACAGGATCACCGCTCGCGAGTCCTTTAATGCAGGGCAGCGAGAACGGAACTCCGGGCGATTTCGCATTATCACAGAACTATCCGAATCCGTTCAATCCCGTAACGAAGATTAGTTTCAATCTGCCTGCGGATTTCAGCGGAAACGTAAGTCTCAGGATTTATGACATGACGGGCAGGGAAGTCGCGAAACTTCTGGACGAAAACCTGACGACAGGACTTTATGAAGTTCAGTGGAATGCGGCGAAGTATTCGAGCGGAGTCTATTTCTACAGGCTCAATGCGGGTAATTATTCCGACATCAAGAAAATGATTTTAGTAAAGTAAGAATTTGTATCCATTATAATCCGGGCGGTCTGTAAGGAGACCGCCCTTCGAAAAGTTTTTGATTTTTAATTAAGTCAAGGGTAGTTTTGATAAGCCGCGTAATATATTACGCGGCTTTTTTATTTATGAGTTTTTACTTCATTTCGATTTAAGTATTTTTTCTTTTATGGTAATTCTTGAAAATATAAACGTAAATTTCGGAACGCGCAAACTTTTTGACAGCGTCAATCTGCGCGTCGGCGGGAAGGACAGGCTTTCTCTCGTGGGCGTTAACGGAGCGGGGAAAAGCACGCTTTTAAAAATCATTATGGGTCTCTTCAGTTATGACAGCGGAAAGGTAATCAAGTCGAGGCATTCTACATACGGATATCTTCCTCAGGAAACCGTTCGGCTGAGCGGCAAGATACTTTATGACGAAGTTTACGATTCGGCGGACAACATAAAATCGATTGAGGATGAACTCAAGGAGATTGAAGACGAACTGAAGACATACGGCGACAAAGACAGCGAAGATTACATGGACCTGCTGACGACGTATTCGGAACTGCAGGAGCAGTTCACGCTTCTGGAAGGGCACAAACTTAAATCTAAAATCGAGAAAATACTTTCGGGTCTCGGATTCGAAAACGAAGATTTTGAAAAAGACACGGGGATATTCAGCGGCGGCTGGCAGATGAGGATTGAACTTGCAAAACTTCTATTGAAGAATCCGTCCGTACTACTGCTCGACGAGCCTACTAACCATCTCGACTTTGAATCTCTCGTGTGGTTTGAGAAATACATAATAAATTACAAGGGCGCGATAATACTTGTATCGCACGACAAGCAGTTTCTCGATAACGTTTCGAGGAAGACAGCGGAAATACACAACGGCGAACTAAACCTTTTCAGCGGCAACTATTCTTTTTACACCGAGGAAAAAAGGAAGCGCAAGGAACTTCTCGAAAGCAGGTACAGGAATCAGCAGAAATATCTTCAGCAGCAGGAAAAGTTCATAGAGCGGTTTAGATACAAAGCCACGAAAGCGAGAGCGGTGCAGAGCAGAATAAAACTGCTCGATAAAATTGAAAAGGTGGAACTTGAGCAGGAGACTGAAAAAATAAAATTCCGTTTTCCTCCCGCCGTTCATTCTGGAAGGCTGCTTGTTGAATTAGCGGGACTCACAAAAAGTTACGACGGGAAGAAAAATGTTCTCGAAAATCTGAACCTGAACATTGAGAGAGGAGAGAAGATTGCATTAGTAGGAAAGAACGGTGCAGGAAAGTCGACTCTCACGAGAATAATCGCTGGCACGGAGTCATACAGCGGCGGGGAAATGAAATACGGCTACAATGTGATTCCGAGATACTTCGCGCAGAATCAGGCGGAAGACATGGACGAAAGCAAGACTGCTTTTGAAATTATGCTCGAGGTTAACAGCGGTCAAAACGTTACGGGCATAAGGAATATACTTGGCGGATTCCTGTTCCACGGCGACGACGCTGACAAGAAAGTCGGTGTGCTCTCGGGCGGCGAGAAGTCAAGGCTGGCGCTCGCTAAGATGCTTATCGAGCCTTCGAATCTTTTAATCCTCGACGAGCCGACTAACCATCTTGATATGCACTCGAAAGAAGTCCTTCAGAAGGCTCTTTCGGATTACGAGGGGACAGTCATCATCGTTTCACACGACAGGGAATTCATAGACGGAATAATCGACAAGATAATAGAAGTCAAGAACGGCGGTCTGAAAACTTATCTCGGAAAATCGTCCGAATATATTACGGTGCTTGAATCCGAAGCGCCCGAACCTGAAGTTGAGACGCCCGCTCCGGCAAAGGAGTATTCGTCAGGATACAAGGAAGGGATTGAGAACAAGAAGCGGAAAAAAGAATTTGTTAAAGTGTCCGCGCCTATAAGGAAAAAAATCAGCGACGCGGAGAAGCAAATCGCGGAACTCGAAAGTAAGAAAATTTATTTAGAACAGGAGATGAGCAAAACGGATTTCTACAAGGACTCTGATTTTGCAGTTGAGATTAAATTTGAGTATCTTGACCTGACGCAGAAGATAGAGGATTTGACTGCGTTATGGGAGAAGGAAACTGAAAACCTGAACGAACTCGAAAAAAAATTCTTAAATAATTAAACGAAGGAACAGAAATGAAAATCTTTTTAAAAGTATTTATCGTGTTATTCTTGTTCTCTGCCGTTTCCGGCGTATTCGCGGATGGAGATCCGAGCAGGCCGTTCGGCAACAAGGAGTACAGGATTGACTGGAAACTTAAGAGCGACTATGAAAAGGCAAAAAAGGAATTTGCGTTTAAAACGTCGAGCAGCCCCGTCGATTTCTATGTTGACCTGCAGCTCGGCGTAGGCTCGACTTCGCCGAACATCACGACGCGTTCGGGCGCGGGCACATATACGGAAAAGGCGAAACTCGGATATACGTTCGGCGGGCTCGTTTACCTTAACGTTTTCGATTACTTCAGTTTCACGACGGGTCTGACGTTTGACGGTAAGAGTTTCGGAATACAAAAACCCGCGATGACGACCGGATTGACAGATGCGGATTCAACAGCGGTTGTCGATAATTACGTTGCGGCGAATTACATAAACATACCACTTTTTGTTGACCTTGGAGGAATGGTATCCGAAAAAGTCGGGCTGTGGTTTACGGGCGGTCCTTACCTCGGTTTTCTTATTTCGAAACCTGAAAACACTTATCAGAATTTCGGATACAAATATTTCGACCTCGGTTTGAGCGCGAATTTAACCGCGAATTACGTATTCATGTATCCTCTAAGCGTAATTTTCGGTACATCATTCAAGTACGGCGGACTTAACAACCTTATGAGCACTGACAAAGTGGAGAAAATCACGACGACGAATTTCACATTCTTCTCGGGTCTCCGCTTCGCGCTGTAATAATTATATTGAAATTTTATTACCCGTTTTTTGTTTTCTTAAAAGACGGGTTTTTTATTATTTATTACAGACAAATGCAGATAGGTGATTATAAAATACATTCGATACAGGCGGGGCTTTTCAAACTGGACGGCGGCGCGATGTTCGGCGTCGTGCCGAAAGTTATGTGGAACCGCTCAAATCCATCGGACGAGTCCAACAGGATTGAAATGTGCACGAGAGTGCTGCTCCTCGAAAGTTCAAGTAAGAAAATTCTCGTGGATACGGGAATAGGATACAAGATGTCGAAGAAATTGAATGAGATATACGCGGTAGATTATACGGAGCACACTCTTGAGAAGGAATTGTCGGCATTGAACGTTAAGCCCGAAGAGGTTACCGACGTAATTCTGACACATCTTCATTTCGACCACGCGGGAGGTTCCACAAGAATCGCGGGAGACGAAGCGGTGCCTGCTTTTGAGAACGCTGTTTACCACGTTCAGGAAAAGCATCTTGAATGGGCGAATAATCCTACGGAGCGCGACAAGGCGAGTTTTTTCCCGAAAGATTTCAAACCGCTCGAAGATAGAAAGCAACTGAGAACGATTGACGGTGAGCACGAGTTCGACGGCAACATATCTCTGATACCTCTGAACGGACACACGCGTAACATGCAGATGGTAAAAATACACGACGGCAGCAACGCGCTGTATTACACCGCGGATTTGTTTCCGATGGCTTCGCACGTACCGCTTCCTTACATAATGGGTTATGATTTGTTTCCGCTCGTAACGCTGGAGGAAAAGAAGAAGTATCTGAAAGAGATGTGCGAAAATAACTACACTGTTTTTTTTGAACACGACCCTTATGTTGAAGCAGGAAAAATCGGATTTGACGGCAAATCCTATTTCCTGAAAGAAAAGTTCAACATAAATCAATGAAGTTTTCCGTATTAGACTATCTCATAGTAATAATATATCTCGCAGGAACCGTTATCGCGGGCTTCATTACCGCGAGGCGTCAGAAGAATTCGCGCGATTATTTTCTCGGCGGCAAGGAACTTAAGTGGTGGGCTGTCGGTTTTTCAATCGTCGCAAGCGAAACCAGCACACTTACATTCATAAGCATTCCCGGGCTTGCGTATAAAAGCGATCTTACGTTCATGCAGTTGATATTCGGTTATTTCATAGGAAGGCTTCTTGTAACTCTCGTATTCATTCCCGCATATTACAAGGGCGACATTGTTACCGCTTATGATTTTCTGGGGAAAAGATTCGGACAGAAACTCCGCAAACTCACGTCATCCGTTTTTTTAATAACGCGTGTGCTTGCTTCGGGTGTGAGGCTGTTCGCCACGGCGATTCCCGTTCACATAATAACGGGTCTCGATTATCCGGCGAGCATTGCGATAATCGGATTGTTCACGCTGCTATATACTTATATGGGAGGGCTGAAAGCCGTGGTGACGATGGATGTTGTACAGTTGTTCATATACATCGGCGGTGCTGTCGCGGCTTTGTTCGTCGTATTCAACGGACTCCCGAACGGAATCAACGATGTGTTCAATTATGCCGCGCAATCGGGTATCGATAAGTTCAGGATATTCAATACGGACTTTGGCGGCTCGGTAATTGGTTTCTTCGCGTCTCCATACACTATAGCGGGCGGTCTGCTCGGAGGAACGTTCCTTACAATGGCATCTCACGGCACGGACCAGTTGCTCGTGCAGAGACTTCTCGGATGCAAATCGAAAAAGGACAGCCAGAAAGCGCTTATGCTCGACGCTTCATTGATAGTTCTTCAGTTCGCTTTCTTTATGTTCCTCGGACTCTGCCTGTTCGCATATTACAAGGGCGCGACATTCACATCTTTAATTCTGAATTCCACGGGACTGCCGCTTACGTCATCCGATGAAATATTCCCTAAGTTCATAGTCGAAAATCTTCCGACGGGTATTTCGGGTTTCGTAATAGCGGGTGTGCTCGCGTCGGCAATGGGAACGCTGTCATCGGCTATAAGTTCGCTTGCATCTTCGACGTATCTCGACCTGTTCAGTTCGGTAAAATCCGAAAAGTTCAGGAGCAGGGAAATGATGATTTCAAAACTCCTTACGCTTTTATGGGGCGTAGTACTGATTGGGGGGGCGATGCTTTTCCGTGACGCGAAAAATCCCGTAGTCGAAATCGGTCTTTCGATTGCATCTTTCACGTACGGCGGTCTTCTCGGCGTTTTCTTCCTCGGACTTTTCTTCAAGAAAGTATCGGAGAATGACGCTATCTCGGGATTTATAGCGGGAATACTCGTTATGGTATTCGTGATATACTATACAAATATCGCGTACACCTGGTACGTGATGATAGGCGTCGGAGTGACGCTAATTACAGCCAACCTGACATACTTCATCGGCGGATTACGGAAAGAAAACGCCCGTTAAGCCTATTGTAACCCGACACCGCTTTCGTTTTCAAGGTATAAAAAAATCCGCATTTATAATATCATTGAGATACTGTTCCATATTCGATAATTTTGTACATACAAATTTAAATTTTCCGGAGGATTAATGTCTAAGTTTAAAATAGCCTACCTGCCCGGCGACGGCGTGGGTATTGAAGTACTTGAAGCGGCAAAAATTGTACTCGATAAAACGGGATTCGACGCTGAATACATACACGGTGATATCGGATGGGAATTCTGGTGCAAGGAAGGCGATGCATTTCCAGAAAGAACAGTTGAACTTTTGAAAAATGTTGACGCGGCTCTTTTCGGCGCCATCACGTCAAAGCCCGTCAAGACGGCGCAGGCGGAACTCGTACCCGAATTGCAGGGAAAAGGACTCGTTTACAGGTCGCCGATTGTAAGAATGAGGCAAATGTTCGACCTATACATCTGCCACAGACCGTGCAAGGCTTACAAGGGCAACGCTTTGAACTTCAAAGAAAATATCGACATCGTTGTGTTCAGGGAAAATACTGAAGGGATGTATTCCGGAGTTGAGTTCAATCCCGTGCCTGAAGAACTGTCGGCGCTACTGACTAAACTTTCGAAACCGTTCGCGCCTTTCAAAGATATACCCGGCGACGAATTCGCGATATCCTGCAAGATAAACACTAAGAAGGGCTCGGAAAAAATTATCAGAGCGGCATTTGAATTCGCGAAAAAATTCAACCGCAAGAAAGTTACCGTAGTTCATAAATCGAATGTCGTGCGCGCGACTGACGGACTATTCCTTGAAACCGCGAAAGAAGTCGCGAAGGATTTCCCGGGAATCGAGATGGATAACGCGAACATTGACGCGATGACGATGTGGCTTCTCAAGAATCCGTTCAACTATGACGTGCTTGTAGCGCCGAATCTTTTCGGCGATATTATTTCGGACCTTTGCGCTCAAATGGTCGGCGGACTCGGTTTCGGATGCTCGGGCAACATAGGCGAGAAACTCGCCGTGTTCGAGCCCACGCACGGTTCAGCGCCTAAATATTTCGGCATGTACAAGGTTAATCCGATTGCGACTATACTATCAGGGAAGATGATGCTCGACTGGCTCGGCGAAAAAGAGAAAGCGGAGCGAATTGAAAAAGCCACGGCGGCTGTTATTGCCGAAGGCAAGGTGAAGACTTACGATATGGGCGGAAGCAACACTACAATCGAGATGGCGAAAGCGATAGCGGAGAAACTTTAACTTCTCGCTCTGTCATTCCGGCATGTTCTTAGCCGGAATCCGGGTGTGTATGGCAAATGTTAGGAAGTAAGAATCAAGAATCAATAATCAAGATTAAAAGCAAGAGCGATTGAGCTAAACGCGAATTGATTCGAATTTAGAGCAAGTACTTTATTGCTTTTGTAATCCCCGCAAGTACTTGGCGGGAATCTTGAGGGTAATGTGAGGAAATGTGAAATACTAAAATGAAAAGCGTGTCGCTCTTTGCGGCTTTAGCCGCAGGGGAGGACGGAAGAATAGTGGCAACAAGATAACGACAGCAAAATGTTTTATACTGAAACAAAAAATAAAATTTCATAACAAACCTCTCCGAAAGGGGAGGTTTTACTATTAAATACAGCACAATGGACAAAATAATAATTCATGAAGTAGGAATGCGCGACGGACTGCAGGTCGAACAGCAGACCGTTCCGACGGAAACAAAAAT
>AMWB02020824.1_pt1 | contig 17409 bp, 13 predicted proteins | sample 200311 | NCBI WGS metagenome assembly AMWB02 (sample SAMN02737377, study PRJNA173069) | bioreactor metagenome | biome: anode biofilm in microbial fuel cells | place: USA: California | collected 2010-12-16 | reverse complement strand
GTTAAAACCATGACCGGCTCGCCGGGGTAGGCTTGAATCACTGCTGCCAGCCAGGCTAGTGCGGCGCTGCTCTTGCCACTGCCAGCTTCCCCGTGGAGCAGCGTCAGACCAGGGCGGACGGACTCGCGCAGTTTTAGCTGCTGTGGGAAGAGATTAAAAAAAGGACTGCCGGGTATTTTGCTCTGCATCGCTTAAACTGGCAATGATTATAAACGATTGACTGGAACAGAACCGCTCAAAACTCTGGGGATTGATTGGCATTGGTATAATCAACGGCGTTTATTCTCACCTGAAAAACGTCTGGAGACCGATGAACGAAATCAATTCACTTTCAAACTTTTTTAACGCACGCGGAGTGGCCGTATTGGGAGCTTCCACCAACCCGAATAAATTGAGTTATGGAATCGTCCGCAATCTTATCCAATATCATTACGGCGGGCAGGTTTATCCAATTAACCCCAATACCAACGAGCTGCTTGGCTTGAAGGCTTATCCCACGATTGCCTCGGTGCCGGACCCGGTCGACCTGGCGGTGATCGTTCTTCCGGTTAACACCATTTTGGACGTTTTGACCCAGTGCGGGGAACGCGGGATCAAGAACGTCATCATCATCACCGGTGGGTTTAAAGAAATTGGCCTGGAAGGCGCTGCTATTGAACAAGCCGCAGCCGAGGTTGCCCGAGCGTATAACATGCGCGTCATTGGACCAAACTGCGTCGGGGCTCTGGATGTTTATACCGGCCTGGACGCCACTTTCCTTAAGGGTATGCCCGACCGCGGGCCAATTGCTTTTATCTCCCAGTCCGGAGCGCTCTGCGGAGGCATCGTGGATCTGTTTGTTGACTCGGGGGTCGGTTTCTCTCATTTTGTCAGCCTGGGCAATGAAATGGATGTAACCGAATCGGACATGCTGGCATATTTTGACGGCGATCCGCATGTACGGGTTATCGCGCTCTATGTCGAAGGGCTGAAGGATGGGCAGCGCTTTATGCGGCTTGCCCGAGAAGTGTCGCGGCGTAAGCCAATCATCATGTTAAAAGCCGGCCGGAATGAAGCCGGAGCGCGCGCGGTAAGCTCACATACGGGTTCACTTGCCGGGGCTTACACCGCCTACCAGGCTGCGTTAAAACAAAGCGGCGTGATTGAAGTTGATACTGTCGCTGAGCTTTTTAATACAGCCTGGGCTCTGGGAACCCAGAAGCTGCCAGCTGGCAAGCGGGTGGCCATTGTAACCAATGCTGGCGGGGCAGCCGCTTTGGCGTCAGACAGTCTGGCCGCTCATGGTTTCAAATTGGCCTCCATTTCGGCGGAAACCCAGGCCGCTCTGCGGCAAAAATTGAACCCCAGCGCCCAAGTGGCAAACCCAATTGATTTGTTGGGCGGGGCAACCCCGGAAGAGTACCTGTGGAGCCTCTCTCAACTCCAAAAGGATCCGGGTGTGGACTTGCTGCTGCCTATTTTGGTGCCACAAGCCTTGGTCAGCTCAATGGACGTGGCCCAGTCTTGGGTTGAGGCAGCAAAGCTTGGCGAAAAGCCACTGATCAGTTGCCTGATGGGTCACCACAGCACGCAGGAAGCGGCGACTTTTCTCAACCGGTCAGGCGTTCCGGTTTACACTTACCCCGACCAAATTGGGCCAGTTTGTCAAGCCCTGGCGGATTATGAGAATACCCTCAGCCAACCCGCCTGGGTTCCGGCCCAGCCAGCCGGTGTTGACCTGCAAGCAGGGCAGCGCGCGCTGCAAGCTTTGACCGGCAAAAAGACGACTGGCGAAGTAGAAACACGGCCGCTGCTGCAGGCCTATGGCATTCAAAACGTGCCGGGCGGCATGGCATCCAACATAGAGGAGGCCGTTCTGCTGGCGGAACAAGTGGGCTTCCCAGTCGTTATGAAAATCGTATCGGATGACATCCTGCACAAATCTGAGGCGGGTGGGATCAAGCTGAACATTCATAATCAAGAGCAGCTGCGCGTAGCTTATAATGAAATGATGCGGGATGTGACCAGTAACGTGCCCGGGGCGTCCATCCGCGGGGTGATGGTCGAAGCAATGGCTTCCAAAGGGCAAGAAGTAATCGTCGGACTCAAGCAGGATGCCACCTTTGGGCCGATGTTGATGTTTGGCATGGGTGGTGTGTTGGTTGAATTGATCAAGGACGTCAGTTATCGCGTCGCCCCGCTGAGTATGGCTGAAATCTATGCGATGATTGCAGAAACAGCGGCTGGCAAGCTGCTCAAGGGTTACCGGGGAGGGCCTGCCGCCGACCTGCAGGCGACTGCGGAGGTTATTGCCAGGCTGGCGCAGCTCGGGCTGGACCATCCGGAAATTTTGGAAATTGAAATTAATCCGTTGGTGGTATATCCACAAGGGCGTGGCGCACTGGCTCTGGATAGCCGGATGATTTTGAAAGGATAACCCCCTTACCAATTGTTGAGACGGCATCCGCTGGTTCTCTTAAGCGTCGTGATGCCGTCCAACAGGCGTAAAAAAAGCCAACGAAGGGATTCGAACCCCCGACCGGGCGCTTACGAAGCGTCTGCTCTACCGACTGAGCTACGTTGGCGTGGCAGCGATTATACCAGAAAACAATGGCACTCAGTCTTTGTTTTTTGGTGCTCCGGGCTTAAGTTGACTGCCGCGCTGGATGCTGTCTTTGCCATATTTATCCTTGATTTGATCCAATGCGCTGGCTAATTTTTGCTTACGTAGCGAGCGGTCATCCCACAGTGCCAGCTGGCGTTGTGGGGTTGAAAGCTGAGAAACTCCGACCCCCAGCAGGCGTACCTGCCTCCCGGGGATCAGATTTTCCTGCAGGAGCGCCAGGATGGTTTGGAAGATTTCGTCATCGACGTTGGTGCTGAAGCCCAGTGCCTTTTGACGGGTGAGGGTAGTGAAATCGGAATAGCGCAGTTTCAGCTGGATGACGCTGCCAGCCAGGTCGGCTTTTCGCAGGCGATAAGCCACCTTATCCGACAGCTCCCTCAGGGTGGCATACATCACTTCCGGATCGGAAGTATCCTCCCAGTAGGTTTGTTCGTTGCTGACAGATTTGATCTCACGGTCTTCATGGACCGGAGACTGATCAATCCCCCGGGCGCGGGCTTGCACCTCGTCCGCACTGCGACCAAAAAGCAGGCGCGCCTCAGCAGGCGTCATCTGCGCCAATTGACCAATGGTGTGAATACCGCGTTGGTGTAGTTTTTGGCTCGTTTTGGGGCCAATTCCCCATAATGCTTCAACCGCGAGGGGCGCCAAAAAGCGCTGCTCTTCTCCGGGCGGCACAACGGTAATTTTGCGCGGCGCGCTGCCGGTTTTCACGCTGGCCTTGCCAAAATCATTGGCAACCTTTGCAACCAGCTTATTGGTCGCGGCACCAATGGAACATGGCAGCGTGCATTGTTCCCAAACTTTTTGCTGCAGTTCCTGGGCAATCATGCCAATCGGCCGGGGGAGGTCACTCACATCCAGAAAGGCTTCATCGACCGAGACTCTTTGTACCCGCGAGGAATAATCGCTGAGGATGGCCATCACCTTGTCGGAATATTCTCCATAGAGGTGATGCTGATGGTGGACGAAAATCAGTTGGGGGCAAAGCGCCAGGGCGCGGTTGGCAGGCATAGCCGAGCGTACGCCAAATTTGCGGGCCGCATAAGAGCAGGAGGCGATCACGCCCCGACCTTGCGGGCTGCCGCCAACAGCGAAAGCCTTACCTTTTAATTCAGGTCGAAGCAGTTCCTCTACGGAACAGAAAAAAGCGTCGAGGTCGAGATGAAGAATCTTTCTTTCCATCCGGCAGCCTCCGACATATGATCAGCGCATTGCGCAGGTGCGGCTAAAGGCTCAGGCGACGGTGTCCAGATTGCGGACGTCTTTGGCGTGGGTTTGGATAAAACGCCGCCGAGGGGGAACCAAAGTGCCCATCAGCATATCAAAGGTCCGGTCAGCTTCCGAAGCGTCTTCGATGCTCACGCGCAGCATGGTGCGGTTTTCGGGATTCATTGTGGTTTCCCAGAGCTGTTCTGGGTTCATTTCACCCAAACCTTTGTAGCGGGAGATGTTGACCTTTGCCATTCCGCCCATACGAGCAACCGTCTGATCTTTTTCATTATCAGAATAAGCGTAAACCACCTGATTTTTTGAGCTCAGGCGGTAAAGTGGCGGCTGGGCGATATAAAGATGGCCTTCATCAATCAGCGGCTGCATATAGCGGAAAAAGAGCGTGAGTAAGAGCGTGCGGATGTGCGCGCCATCAACATCGGCATCGGTCATAATCACAACCCGGCCATAGCGCAGCCCTTTGAGGTCGAAGGAATCGCCGATGCTGGTCCCGAGCGCTGAAATCAGGGCTTTGACTTCCTTGTTTCCGAGGATCTTGTCGAGACGGGCGCGTTCGGTGTTCAGGATCTTTCCACGCAGCGGCAGGATCGCCTGAAAGTGGCGGTCGCGCCCTTGTTTGGCTGAACCGCCGGCCGACTCGCCTTCCACAATGAAAAGCTCAGTTTTGGATGGGTCGCGTTCAGAACAATCGGCCAGCTTGCCGGGCAGGGTCATCGATTCGAGCGCCGACTTGCGGATGACCAGGTCGCGTGCTTTTTTGGCAGCATCGCGGGCGCGGGCTGAAGTTAGACATTTTTGTACAATCGCTTTGCCGGCTGAGGGGTTTTCATCCAAAAAGGCAGCAATGCGATCGCCTACCACCTGCTGGACGTAGGTTTGCACTTCCGGGTTCATCAGCTTGACTTTGGTCTGGCTTTCAAATTGCGGGTCAGGGTGTTTGATGCTGACGATGGCCGTCATGCCTTCCCGCGTGTCATCACCGCTGAAGTTTGGCTCCGTATCTTTCAGCATACCTGTTTTGCGGGCATAGTCGTTGATACAACGGGTGACCGCGGTGCGCAGACCGGTCAGATGCGTTCCGCCGTCAATCGTATTGATGGTGTTGGCGAAAGTGTAGACGGATTCAGCGTAAGCGTCGGTGTACTGCACGACAAACTCAACGCCAATCCCTTCAATTTCTTTTTCGCCGTAAATCGGAGCATGCAGCACTTCGCGGTTCTTGTTCAGGTAACGGGCAAAAGAAGCGATGCCGCCTTCAAAATGGAAGGTTATCTCGCGGTTTTCACGTTCATCCGAGAGCCGGATGGTCACGCCGCGAGTGACGAAGGCCATCTCGCGAAAGCGCTGCACTAAAGTGTCGAAGCGGAAAGTAAGATCACCTTTGAAAATTTCACGGTCAAAGCGGAAAGTTGTGGTTGTTCCCGTCTCGTTTCCGGAATAAGTGCCGACCTGCTCGACTTCTGTTTTGGGAATGCCACGCTCATAGCGCTGAGAATAAACTTTCCCTTCGCGCCGAACGGTCACCTCACACCATTCTGACAAGGCATTCACGGCGCTGACCCCAACCCCATGCAGACCGCCTGAAACTTTGTAGCTGCCACCGCCGAATTTGCCGCCGGCATGCAAAACGGTCATCACCACCTGAAGGGCTGAAATCTTGCGCTCCGGGTGAATGTCAACGGGTATACCGCGGCCGTTGTCCTGCACCGTAACGCTTTCATCGGCATGGATTGTGATCGAGATAAAGTTGCATACCCCGGCCAGCGCTTCGTCAATTGAATTGTCGACGACTTCATAGATCAGATGATGTAATGCCTTAATGTCCGTACCGCCCACATACATACCAGGGCGCCGCCGGACGGCCTCCAGGCCTTCCAGAATCTGGATATCGTTTGCGTTATAGTGGTTCTGATTATTCAAAGGAATTCTCCAAATATCTTTTTATACCTGTGCTGGCTGAGTGGAGTCGTAAACAAACTTGGTGAAATCCACCGCTGAATTGAAAAAGTGGAAACTGGCCGAAACCAGGATTGTGCTCACAACGGCATGTCCGAATGCGCCGACCAGCAGCATCCAGGAGCTGTCGGGTGGGGTTTGCCACAAAAGATTGGTCAAGTAAGAGATCGCCGCAGCTGCCATGACAAAGAAGGAAGCTGAAAAGGCGTTCGCCCGAAAGGTGCGTGTGCTGAGCAGGGCGGCTTCGCGTAAATTTAGCCCGTAGGTAAGAATAGCATGGGGGGTAAAAACCAAAGGCAAAAGCAGGGAGATCAGAAACACCATCAGCAGCATATAGCCGACCGTGCCGAGGAAGGGACTGAGCACCGTCAGAACCCCAACCAACATGGTACCCGGGAGCAGCAATACCAAAAGCACAACCAGGCTGACCAATTGAAATTCAAAAATAACCGAGAAACTGCGCGGAAATTGCCTTAGAAATTTACGCTGCCCCTCGGGGTGGGTAGCGTTGGCTGCCAGTTGGTAGAAGGCGACTGCCGGGATCAAACCGACGAAAAAGCAAAATAAAACGACGAAAGGGATTTGACCTGCCTGGGGCAGCTCCCAAGACAAGATCTGATTTAAGGGATTGGTTTCAAAAGCGCGCAGGGAAAAAAGGCTGGGCATGCCAAACGGAAGCGTCCGCAAGGTTGAAAGCAGATTAAAATGCGCAAAGTAACCCCTTAGAGATTCCACCATCATGGTCCAGGTTTGAACGAGTTCCGGAGAAGTGCTTTCAGGGAGGGCCAGATCATTTAGCAGCCGGTTGGCAATGCTGCTGATTGTGACCCGTGGACCGAAGAGAAGAAAGAGGTCAAATAAAAAAGGAAAAAAAATGAGGTGAAAACGCTTCGATAGGGTGGCAACCCCAGTTCTTAGTGTAATCCACAAATTTGGTTGTTTTTTTATCTCTGTGGCTGTGTTCATAACCTTATTATTATACCATTTCTTCGTTAATACTGGCGTTTAAGCGCTGACGCTGATGATAAAATAATTGAGATATGGATCGCAATCCACACCTTCCGGACGGCAACCGTTTGACCATTGTGCTCGCATTTTGCACACTCAGTCAAGCTATTCTGTACATCATTCCGCAGACTTCCTCGGCGCCGGTGATCAATTTATTTGGATTTCTGTTGACCTTTAACTGGAGCGCTGATGTGCTTTTCCCGATAGTCAACGGCGCCATTGCCCTGGCTGGCGCGAACTGGGTCCTGAGCAGTCATCCCGACCGGGACCATAACCAGCTCAGCTGGCAAAATCAATGGTGGCATCTGGTCACGCCAGCGCTGGCTGTGCTGGTGATGTCTTTTGGGTTGATGCAGATGCAAAGAAACGCTTTCTGGTGGGTGGTATTGGCCTTCAGCGTGCTGCTTTTTCTCTTGGTCACCATCGCTGAGTACCAGGTGATGTCGCCCGGCTCGCCATACCAACTGGCGGCCTCATCCAGTCTGATCGCACTTGGGCACGGTCTATTCTTGATTTTGGCCATCAGCTTAAACAGCTCCACATTGCGAGTTTACGTCCAATTCCCGCTGATCCTGCTGGCTGCATTTTTTGTCAGCTTCCGCACTCTCAGTCTGCGCCTGGGGCAAAACCCGAGGCCTGCCTGGCCGGTCTGCGCTGCGTTGATTGTCGCTGAAATTGCCCTGGCGTTAAGTTACACGTTTCTCAATGCCTTGCAGTACGGCCTGATTGTCACCGGACTGCTTTATGCAGTGGCTGCCGCTGCTGCTGGCCTGCAGAGGGGTCTAAAGGGCCGGGCGCTCTTTCTTGAGCCCGGATTGATGCTGGCAGCAGCTGGTCTGCTGGCAGCGATCTTCACTCTATTTTAAATTCTGCGCCTTCTGTTTCTTGAAGATAAAGCCAATACAGGTTTCTCTGGTGCAGCTCCTGAGAAAGCCCCCCCAAGCTGACCCGACTTTTGCCAAAAAGTTCGATATCCTGCTGCCCGAGATAGCCGAGCGGATCCTTCCGGCGTAGGGCAGTTTTGACCGTTTTTTGGACCAGTCTCAAATAGTTCAGGTTGGATTTAATGTACTCTTCGATCTCACCACGCAAAACGATATCACCGTGGCCCTGAATAATATTTTCCAGGCTCATCTGACCGAAGTTTTGGGTGGTTTCTATCAGCTGGTCAATGTTGCCGCCAACAAAAAACGGGATGGGCATAAAGGAATCGCCGGCAAACAGAATTCGATCTTCTTCCAGTAAGACCGAAATCCCGTCTTCAGAGTGGCCCGGTGTGGCAAAGATTTGGATTTGTTTTTTTCCAATACGCAGCGATAATCGCCCGCTGGAAAAGGTAATTTGTGGTGGCACGATGCTAATCTGGTTGTAAAACGTATTTTCTTTGGCGGCTTCGCTGAGCGCGGGTTTGCTTTTTTCAAGCATCAGGTCACGGCAGCGGGTATGGCCGATGATGGTTGCTTCGGGGAAAAAACAATTTCCCCAGGCATGGTCAGCGTGATGGTGCGTATCAATGATGTAGCGCACCGGAATCATCAAATCATTTTCGAGGAAATCACGAATCTCGGCGGTTTCTTGCGGCATTAATGTATCGATTAGAACAGCCCACTGCGGTCCAACAATGGCTCCGGCAGTTACTTGCGCATAAATTTCACTTTGAAACCAATAAACGTTGTCAGCGACTCGCTCTCTTTGCATAGCCCTTACCCGGTCTTAAATTTTCTATCAGCAAAAAAGAATAGCATATCTGGATTTAAAAGTCAAAAGATGGCACTAATGTCGCTGATTAATCGCATAGCCGATGAGCAAAACCACGATCAGGAGCGCGCCGAGGCCGAGGGCAATGGTCAAAACGTCAATCCCAGAATAGCGGCCGGAATTCTCGAGCAGCACTTCCTGCCCTGAAAGCGTCACCGTGGGGGTGTAGTCTGGTGTTTCGGTTGCCGTTTGGGTGGGAGTCAACTGTGGGGTTGCCGTCTCGCTGAGCGGCGGAAGAGACGTGGGTTGCTGCGTCATGGTTTGCGCGTAGTTGGGAGTGCTTGTTGCTGTGGTTTGGGTGCGGTAGAGCGAGGTGGCGGTCTGGAAGGTGCCCGTCAGCCGATAGTTGGGCGTGGGACTCCGATAGACATAGCGTGTAATGGTTGGGTAAAGCGTGCGGGTAGGTGTATTGGTGCGGGTGGGAGTCCGCGTAGGCGTGCGAGTAATTGTTGGGGTTAAGGTAACCGTAGGGGTCAGGCTGGGCGTCAGGGTCTGGGTTTTCGTGTATGTCTGGGTTATCGTTGGGGTTTGAGTGGCGGTTTGGAGGGACTTTGGGCCGAAGGTAGCAATGGTCGACCCATCCGTGCTGATGACTTCCAGCTTGTACCAATAAGTCTGGCCGAAGTTGAGCAGGTCATCCACAAACGAATAAATTCCGCCAATAAGGCCATCTCCGACCGGCGGAATTAAACCTGAGCGGCGAGTGTAAATGCCGTTCTCACTGGTACTGCGCAAGACATAGAAACCGGCAACACCATTCTCTGAAAGAGTCTGCCAGGTGATGGTAATTTTATTGATTTGATAGGCCAGGTTAAAGGTGTCCCCCAACAATGGGGCGCCGTAGGTATAGGGCAGACCAATAACAAAAGGCGTAAAGTTCAGGTCATCCGCCAAATTGGGATGCCCGTTGGCGGTGGATCCACCGAGGGTCATGGTAATTTTATTGCCTGCCAGGTCACAGGTGACTTGTTTACCAGCGGCTGTCACTTTGCCAACAGCTTCCCAGCCGGTGGTGAGGCCGGTTTTGGGGTCATACCACTTCAGCGGGTATAAAGCGGGATCAGTCTGTCCGCAATAAATATCAGATTCAATCAGCGGAATACAGTTTGAATTGACCTGGTCATAGCGAAAGGCTGCGGTCAGGCTGCTGGCGCTGCTGCCTTCGGCTAGAAACAAATCAAAAAAGTCGCTGCAGGCGGTGGCCATTCCACTGCCCTGGGCTTCGAAAGGAACATTGTTTTTTGAGCCTTGACCGTGATCGACCACATAGAGCAAAAAATCGCTTCCGGAGGCGTGGCTGAGCGTCAGTTGGCCAAAAAGCAACGAGCCTGGCTGCGATGTGACATTAACCAGGCGGACTGCCAGACCTTTGCCTTCAGGGGCGGCGGCAGCGCCCAGCTGTTTGCCATCGGCAGCGGTGCAGTTGCTGACTGCCTGCGAGGGCAGAATGGATGGCCCCCAATAATTGTGGTCGGCGATGCCGGCATTGGCGCAGTTGACCTGGATGCCGGCGCCATTTTCATAGATGTTATTGGCGGTCAGGTAGGCGACCCCGCTGCCGGAGGCTGTAGTGCGCAGGAAAGCCAGGCCTTTATTTTGTTTAATTTGGTTGGCCCGTACCCAGACACCGGAAGTGCTGGTTTCGACGACGATCGCGTTGGCTCCGCCCGTGAGCGTGTTGTTTTCGATGATGACAGCTGGCCCAGCTGCAATCCGGATCAGGTCCCGTGAAATAATGCTGCAAGGCCCATCGTTGATTTCCATCCCTCTAAGTGTGAGGGCATTGGTGATACGCAGCATTGCTGAAGTACAGGTGGAACTGGCCGTCTGCAAAACCGCACTGCCTGATCCATCAATGATATGGGGTTGGTCCAAGAGGACTTCGTTGGCTTTGATCGAATAGCTGCCCAATATCTTGATGGTTGTGTTTTGGCCAGCGTCGTTGGCATCTTTGAGTGCCGTACCCAACCCGCCGGCAAGATCATCCCCTGAGTTGACAAAACAGGGCGACTGCATGCCACACTGATCGCTGTTTTCAGCGACGTAAACACTATCGGTTTGTGAACTGCGCACGACAATGCTAGTCGAACTTGCGGTATCCAAACGGCTCCAGGCACCGCTCGCATCCTTTTGAACGACATAGAGCTTCAAGTTGCCGCCCAGGTTGGCCAGCGCGTCCAGACGCAGTGCCACGCTCAGGCCATCTTGTGAACCCGTTCCAAGCGTAGTGCTGGCTGCTGCCAGCAGTGTTTCACCGGCCAAAAGGTTGGTTTGGCAGGCATCAGGAGTGTAAATTTGGCCAGTGATTAACCCCCGATCTGAAAGCGTAGCCGTATCTCCCTGAACGAGGCTGGAGTGACTGGCAACAATGCAAACGTTGGTGTTGATCCCAGCAGTGTATTCGACCAAAAACGGATAATTAGCCTGAAAGTTAAGGCGTTGACCTCCAGCACAGCCCGTCAAGGGGCAGGCCTGCGGGCTGACCAACTGGAATTGAGCCTGCTGAAGTTGGCTGGAACTAACGGCCGAGATGCCGGAAGAGGATAATAACCCCAAGATGACGAATAAGGCGAGCGGCAGGCGCTTGATCATGGCATGTTCCTGTAAACGAGGTTGCTGGCTGGATTATAACATCTGCACGCTGAACGGGCGGCGGAGGGGGAATTTAGCTATGTTAAAATAAAGAAATGAGCGAAATTAAAAAAATATTCACTGGTACTTCCTGGTTTTTTCCTTTTGCTGGTCTGCTGAGCCTGGGGCTGGGAACGGTTATCGCAGCGGAGAGCGGCAAACCCATCAGCTTTGTTTCATTGCTGGCAGGGATCTTCATCTTTCTTTCTCTCTTTTTGTTAGAGCGCATTCAAAACTACATTTCATCTTCCAAGACCAACTTATTTTCGAAGGTCGGCCGGACGGACAAGCTGCGTAACCCGCAGCTGGTGGCGCTTATCTTCGGGGCTTTTGCCCTGATATTCGTCTGCCTTTATCTCCTTTTGCGCGAACAGGTACTGATCGGCGTGAATTTGATTTGGCTGGGCCTGCTGGTACTGCTTTTTACGATCAGTTTCAGCCAGGCTGGAAGGCTGTGGTCGCTGGGTTTCCGCTGGCTTTTGGAAGGACTGATTATCTCACCCGTGCTTTTGCTTCTGGGCAGCTCGCTTCAGGGAAGTCAACCAGTCTATGCTCAACTCTTGCTGGCACTGGCAGTTTTTCTTTTATATGGCGGCATTAGCATCGCACTGCTTTTTCCAAACTATGAAGACACGCTTGAAAAAGGCTCGCGCTCATTTTTGACGGTTATCGGTTGGGAGCAAGCAATCACCGTTCACAACGTTTTATTGCTGATGGCATTCATCTGTTTGGGGGGGTATAGTTTCGTTAGCGGCTCATGGCGAACCCATTGGGGAAGCTTTGCGATGGTGCTCGTGGCAGGCCTGGAGATTTACCTTCTTCAGCGCCTCTCAAGAGGTATGAAACCCAATTGGCCACTTCTGCGAGCTGTTGGCATCAGTGTGTTTACCGGTGTCATGTACTTTTTATATTTTGGCTTTATCAACTATTGATAAATGTGTTTTAGCTTCAAAGGAGATGCAAAATGATGATTAAACAAGGTGAATTGGCGCCAGATTTTGAACTGCCCGATCAGGAAGGCATCACAAAAAAGCTCAGTGACTACCGCGGGAGCAAAGTGGTTCTGTATTTTTATCCCAAGGATGACACCCCTGGCTGTACCACAGAAGCGTGCAGTTTCAGGGATAATTTTTCAGAACTGCACCGACATCAAATTGAGGTATTGGGCGTCAGTGCCGATGACGTCAAGTCGCACGCCCGCTTTCACGAGAAGTATCATCTGCCATTCACGCTGCTTTCGGACGCGGACCACAAAGTGAGTGAAGCGTATGGCGTCTGGGGTCAGAAAAAGATGGCCGGGCATGAGTATATGGGGATTTTCAGAACAACGTTCTTAATCGATGAGGACGGGAAGATTCTGAAAGTTTACGAGAAGGTCAAACCAGAAAATCACGCCAATGAAATTCTGTCAGATTTTGGTGAAAATTAACCCATCGCTTTCAGCATCAGCTCCGGGCAACCGGAGCTGATGCTTTTCTGAGTCTTACTGAAGGCGCAACAAAACTTTACCTTTTTGCCAAAGGTCTTCAAGCGAATAATAGTGGCGCATCTCAGGCGACATCAAGTGAACCACAACGCCGCCATAATCAAGGATCATCCAGCCAGAATCCGGGCCGCCCTCTGATGCGAAAGTGTTTTCACCGGTTTCGCTTTTGATGCCTTCAGAGACGGCATCAGAAAGACTGTTGAGCATACGGTCACTGGTTCCGCTGGCAATCACAAAGTAGTCGGTGAAGTCGCAGACGCCATTCAGGTCAAGCAGCAGAATATCCTGACCGAGCTTGTTTTCCAAAATTTCCGTGATTTTTCGGGCGAGTTCAATCGTTTCCAGTTTTAACCTCCAATAATATTGTTACTTGAAAAGATGGATTGGTGCAAAGATGTATACACCGGCCCATCCGGGTGCAAGGTGCTGCGGTACAAGACCAATTTATCCACCAGGATCTTACCAAAAGAAAGGTTACGCATGGCCTGGCAGGCTGCAGTCAGCTGGACGAGTTGATCTGCTGGGAAGTTATCTCCTACCCGGGCGAGCGTGAGGTGCGCTCTGAACTTTTTATCCGCTGTGCCAGCAATAGAAGCGACCCGATTTTCCACTGAATCGGCCAGGGCGATTAGCCTGCCGGGCTGGGAGATGCCTGCCCAGATCACGCGGGGAAGGCTGGGGTTGGGGAAGAAGCCCAAACCCTGCACCTCCACTTCAAATGGCGTGAAGCTGGCTGCGACACCGTCCAGAACGGAAATGATCATTGCGGTCTTGGCGGGTGGGATCTCCCCTAAAAAGCGCAAAGTGATATGGATTTGATTTCGTCCCACCCACCTGAGTGAGTGGCTGGCTGGGTCACGTGCCAGAGTACGCTGTACCTGGACTAAAGCGTCCAGCACTTTAGGCGAAACATCTGCTGCGATGAAGAGTCGATTGGAATCAGGCATAACCAATGATCTATCTTATACCACAACTTGGCGCGGCTTCAACTGCCGTCGTGGCAAAGCAGTGTAAAGCCCTTACACGCAGAGTCAAGAATTGTGGTATAAAAAAGTTACCCTGCTGTGTTAGTGATGCAGCCTTAAGTTTTGTACCAACACTTTAAAAAATTGGTTCGAACTCATACCAGGCGATGTGATAGATGTTCGTTGTTCAAGACAAAGCCTGGGGGTAGAACCAGTCCTGCTTCTGCAGGTTCAAAACCATCCTGCACACGGCATGGCGGGGACGGCATTATTTATTCGGCCGAAACAATCGAATACAGAAGAATTAGCGGCTGGGTCTCAGCAATGAGATTACGAGGTGGAGGTTCCTTCCCGCGAGGGAAGCGTTAACCTGGCGACAGGGAAAATCGAACAGATCAGCGGATGCCTCCGGATCCCCCTTTTTGGATTCCATTCTTCACCAACCTTGTTTCTATTTAAAACGCGCTGGCGACAACGCGGACAATTGTTATAGGAACAGGCAGACAAGACCCGGGTCTGTTAGTTCGGGTTACTTTTCATTGGAGGATGAAAAATGGACGCAAAAGATTTGTTAAAAAGGGTAAAAGAAGACCGCATTAAGTTTATTTCATATCAATTCACTGACATTAACGGCGTGGTGAAGTCACTCGATGGCCCGGTGGAGCGCTTAGAAGAGGTGCTGGAGGAAGGCATCTGGTTTGATGGGTCATCAGTCGAAGGTTTTGCCCGCATCCAGGAAAGTGATATGTACCTGCGGGTTGACCCTTCCACCTACTGCATGTTCCCCTGGTCGGATCCAGAAAACCGGCGCGGGAGAGTGCTTTGCGAAATTTATAATCAGGATGACCGACCTTTTGCCGGCGACCCACGCGGAAGTTTAAAGGCTGCGCTGCAGAAACTGAGGGAAGAGCGCGGTTGGACTTTGAATATTGGCCCAGAACCCGAGTTCTTCCTCTTTCTGCGAAATGGCAAAGAGAATATTCATCCGGTTCCCTATGACGTGGGCAGCTATTTTGATTTTTCTGCAAATGACCAGGCGGTGAACGTTCGAACCGAGATCATGTCAGCACTACGGATGATGGGCCTCAACGTAGAAGTTGGCCACCACGAAGTGGCTTTGGGGCAGCATGAGATTGATTTTAAATTTGATGACGCGCTGAAGACCGCCGATAATGTGCTCACTTTCAAATCGACCGTCAAGGCCATCGCAGCCAAGAACGGCTTGATCGCGTCATTCATGCCCAAACCGATTGTCGGAATAAACGGCTCTGGCATGCATTGCCATCAGTCCATTTCAAATGCTCAGGGTGAAAACCTTTTTTATGCACCAGGTGACCCAATGAACCTTTCTCCGCTGGCGTACGCCTACCTGGCGGGTTTGCTTTCACACGCTCGTTCTATGTCTGCCGTTCTGGCCCCCAGCATCAACTCCTACAAGCGCCTTGTTCCCGGTTACGAAGCCCCGGTTTATATCGGTTGGGCCCAGGTCAACCGCTCGGCACTGGTGCGCATTCCGCGCGTCATCAAGGGCAAAGGCGGTGCTGTCCGTATGGAACTCCGCTGTCCGGATCCTTCTGCCAACCCTTATCTGGCGTTTAATGCCATGCTGCAGTCCGGCCTGGACGGGATAGACCGCAACCTCACCTGCCCGGAACCCCTTAATGACGTCAACGTCTATGAGTTGACCGAAGCGGAGCGCCAGGCGATGAATATCCATACGCTGCCGGGTTCACTGATGGATGCGCTGCGCGAGTTTGAGGCTGATCCACTGATGCGTACCACGCTTGGCGAAAACCTTTACGAGAAGTTTATTACTTCGCGCGAAGCTGAAATCGAGGAATATCGGCTGCACGTGTCTGACTGGGAAGTCAGCCGCTATCTTGAAACAATTTAGCCGATAAAATCGGTAATATTTGGTATGATCAAGGCATGCGTAAGTGTGCCTTGATCTTTTCTTTAATTACCGCAGCGATCCTGCTGGGCGGATGCACCGCACTGCGTTTCAGCCAGGACCAACTTCCCTGGAAGCAGGATGAACAAATTTTGTATTCAGATGATTTTCAAGATAAGACCAGCGGATGGGAAATTATTGCCAACGCTGATGAACTGAAAGGCTATTCCCCGGAAGGTTACCTCATCTCAGTCAATGCGGGCAGTGCCCGAGCCTGGGAAACCAACGACCTGGTTTATCAGGATATCGAAATCCGGACCCAGGTTCGCTTGTTGACTGGTCCTGCGGATTCTAACTTCGGTCTGATCTGCCGCTATCAGGACGCGCAAAACTATTACAGCTTTCTAATCAGCGCGGATGGTTATTACGCCATTCTGAAAACCGTAGATGGAAAGCCGGAGATACTTGGCGCGGATTCCTTTACTTTCAGTGAAGCCATTCATCAGGGTGATGCGCCGAATGACCTTAGCGCAGTCTGTGCCGGCTCACAGCTGAGCCTAATTGCGAACGGTCAGCCACTGCTCTCGGTGGAGGATGACACCTTCGGGCGTGGCGAGATTGGTCTGCTCCTTGAAACCAGGTCAGCGGGTGGAGCTGCTGCAGTTTTTACTTTTTTTGAGGCGGCAAGACCGTAGCCATGAACGTTTATTTCGATATGGTAGGCTGCCGGCTCAATCAGGCAGAGATCGACCAATTGGCGTTGGACCTTGTTGCGCGCGGGCATCAGGTGGTCAGTGAGGCTCAGCTGGCTGACTTTATCATTGTGAATACCTGCTGCGTCACGCAAAAAGCTGCGGCCGATTCACGCAAGATGATCCGCCATTACCAGCATTCGTCGTCTAAAGTCATCGCAACAGGCTGTTGGGCAACCGTCAACCCGGCGGAAGCTGAACAGCTGGTAGGGTTGGAGGGGGTATTCCCCAACGGTCAAAAAGCTCGTTTGGCAGAGTTTCTGCCCTCTCAAAGCCAGGCCAGGCTGCTGCATAGCGAACTGCCACCTGAACGGCCGGACTTGGGCCAGCGCCACCGAACACGCGGCTTCCTCAAAGTGCAGGATGGCTGTGATAACCACTGCAGTTATTGCCTGACGCGGACGGCCCGTGGCGCATCCAGAAGCATCCCAATCAAAGATATCATCGCACAGGCGCGTCAGTATCAGCAGCTTGGTGTTCAAGAAATTATTCTCAGTGGTGTTCAATTGGGTTCTTTTGGACGCGACCTGGAAGACCGGGCTAGCCTGGCGGATTTGCTACGGAAGCTGCTGGAAGCCACCGAGATCCCGCGCCTGCGGCTTTCATCGATTGAACCTTGGGACGTGACCGATGAGTTGCTCAGTTTATGGGAAGATCCTCGCCTGTGCCGGCATCTACACATCCCGCTGCAATCCGGTTCAGACCGCATTCTGCGCGAGATGCGCCGTCCGATTACAGTCGATAAATTTAGCAGACTGATGAATGCGATTCAAAGCTGCCTGCCAGGAGTTTCGGTGACGACCGATTTGATTGTCGGCTTCCCCGGTGAAACCGATTCGGATGTAGAAGCTACCCGAGAGTTAATTGAACAGCTGCGATTTAGCGGCGGACATGTGTTTCGCTTTTCAGCGATGGCGGGTACCCCGGCTGCTGTCATGCCCTTACAGGTGGCGGAAGCGGTCAAACACCAACGCAGCCGAATTTTTATCGACTTGTTCAATAAAGCGAAAATCGATTTCGCCCGCAGCAAACTGGGTGGCCGGCTGCAAGTGCTGTTCGAGCAGCAGGAAGCCAGCGCGGGCAGCCAGAACCTATTTTCGGGGTATAGTGGGGAGTACATCCGC
>AMWB02036334.1_pt1 | contig 17420 bp, 17 predicted proteins | sample 200311 | NCBI WGS metagenome assembly AMWB02 (sample SAMN02737377, study PRJNA173069) | bioreactor metagenome | biome: anode biofilm in microbial fuel cells | place: USA: California | collected 2010-12-16 | reverse complement strand
CGTCCGAACGACTCTGCCAGAGCCGCAACAGTGGCGCTGTGTCAGATTCGAGCCTGGTGCTCGATATAGACCAGCCCCAGGGACCGCAGCATGGCCTGGTAAATCCAGCATTCTTCGTTATCCAGGGCCGCGCTTCCGACAGAGGCAATGGCCGTGGTCCGGTTGACGGTCTGCCCGGCGGCATTGGTTGTCGTAAACGAGGCATCCCGCGTGGCCTTTACGCGTCTGGCAATGCGGTCAATGGCCCATTCCCAGGTGACTTCCTGCCACTCTTTGGCATAAGGCGCGCGATACATGGGATTGAGGAGCCGGTTTTCATTTTCAACCAGCCCGGCCAGCGCAGCACCTTTGGAGCATAATGCCCCCCGATTGATCACATGATCCGGGTCCCCCTCAATGTTGATGACCCGCCCATCCCCTTTTTTACTGGTGTGCACGATGGCCCCACACCCAACCCCGCAGTAGCAGCAGATCGTGGTGGTTTCCTTGGCATACCGGGTTTTAAGCATCTGAGCATGGGCCTTGACCGGAGACAGGTCAAAACCCAGACTGCCACTGACAGCAAGACCTGCCGCCGTAGCACCGGAAATTTTGATAAAATCCCTCCGCGTTACCTCCATAGACATTTTCTCCTTTCTGGGCATTCGGTTACGATACTGACCGAGTAAAAATACCAGACTTCATAACCCTGCAGCACAATTCGACATAACAGCAAAACGCCGCCTAAAGTGAATTAAATCAAATAATATCAAAAATATATGGTGTTCATGGCAAATTGTGCTGCAGGAGCAATCACCTACAATTCATCTTCGACATCCGCCGCATCATCATCGGCGATCTTGATGGAAGAATCTATCTTGATTTCATCGGAATCATCACTGTCTCCATCGAAGTCTTCTTCGAGCAGGTCATCGATAATTTCGGCATCATCTTCCTCGATGCCCATGAATGCTTCTGTCAGAATCTCCTTAGAGGATGCTGCAGGCTCATCAATGGAAATTTCTACTGGTTCCGATTTCTTGGCTGTATAAAATTCGACCACCATATCAGCGATCTTTTCAGCATGACCCCTGGGAGGATACATGTTTTTGGTTCGGATAGCTGAAATGACTTTTTCTCTGCCTGCGGCAACGGCGCTGGAAATTGCTGCATCATCATAGCTTTCCTCACAGAGCAGCGACAGGCTGTCTTTGTCCAGTTCGCCGAATTCGCGAATAATCAATCGGCTATTATCATGATTTTTTAAAATCGTGTATTGCTGTTTCATTCCCACCCATCTCCCCTGACACGGCATTTCCGTGCTGTCAAAAATTCAATAATTCAAGAAAAATAACCCGTTAAAGCTTTTCAAGCATATACTGTTTGGTTTTGATATTCAAGATCAAACTGGTTCCATGGTGCGGCCTGAAAGTGGCAATCAGAGGCAGTTCGCCTGGATATCCGGCGAAATCCATATGCGGCCTCTGAACAAACTTTCCGATCAAATGCTATTTATCCATAGAGCGCTTTCACCCTGGCCCGGTCTATGGACCCATCAGCGGCCCTGGGAAGTGTATCGACGAATTGAACATATCTGGGTTTTTTATAACGGGCAATCCGGGAAGCCACAAACTCCATGAGTACCTCTGCATTCAGGGCCAGGCCGGTTTTCAGGACACAGACCGCTTTGATGCCTTCGCCGAATTTTGGGTCCGGAACCCCGATCACCGATACGGCTGCCACAGACGGATGTTCCAGAATCACTGCCTCGACTTCCGCAGGATAGACATTTTCCCCGCCGGGCTTGATCAGTTCTTTTTCAGGCTTTCGTCCGGCAAACCACAGATAGCCTTCCGCGTCCGTCCGGCCCATATTACCGGTATGATGCCGACCATTCCGGAAAATGTTCCGGTTGTATTCCGTCTGATTCCAGAACCCCTGAAACACGAGCGGCCCCTGAACCACAATTTCACCGGTCTCACCGACCGCAACAGGGCGATCATTTTCGTCCACGATCTGCATCCGAATCAGAAACCCCTGTTTTCCGGCGGACCCGGGTTTTTCAAGAGCCGGCGAAAAAGTGACCATTCCGGAGGTTTCGGTCTGCCCATAAAGGATCCAGAACACACTTCTGGTTTTGGCCTGAAAGGCCTGGATAGCAGCCGGCTGATCGATGCCGAGAACATGTCGCAGCGTTGAAAGGGAATACGGGCGCTGCTCCAGTTCGGCCTGAAGATTGGATAATATCGGCGGAAACGAACCGAAAATGGAAACTCCTTCTTTATCGATCCACTCCAGAGCTCTCGCGGGATCAAACCGATCCATGACGACATTTTTACCACCGGCGTGCATCACCGAAAAAGCCAGATTCAGCCCTGTAATATGAAACAGCGGCAGGATGTTCAAATGGGTATCCAGAGAAGACAACCCCATTGTTGCCATGGTCTGAAGGTTCCCAAGGGTGATGTTGGCATGGGTGAGGACCGCTCCCCGCGATTTGCCGCCTATCGCAGCCGTATAAATGATACAAAACGGGTCATCCGAAGACGTGGTACAGACGCCGCAATCGGCATTGCCGTGAACCAGATGACCCATCGGAATTCCGATGGGACCGGAATCTTCAAGACAGTAAATTCGACCCGAATATCCCTTGGCAGCAGCTAGTTGTTGCACAGTTTCCGAACAATTCCGGTCATAAAACAGGGCAGCCGGCGCTGAATCCGTAAGAATATGCCGGATTTCATCCTGAGAAAGCCGCCAGTTGATGGCAACCACAATGGCCCCGCACGCAGCCGCCGCCCCCAGAATAATAAAATATGAATGACAGTTGTACGACAGGACAGCAATGCGATCCCCTTTTCCGATCCCCTGCTCTTTCATCCCCCCCGCCAGGGAATTCACCTGCGTCAGAAGATCATAAAAAGTAATACGGTGCTCGTTACAGACCAATGCGATCCGGTTGCCATGGATGGCGGCGTTTGTCTGAAAAATATCATAAACTGTAAAATTTCGCATAAATCCCACTGGCTCCTTTATTGAACGGATATGAAAGAAAAACGCTGATTGTAACGGTTACAATTGTCCGGTAAATTCATACTTGACAGATGGTTCCGTTTTGCATGATAAACAAAAATCCAGACACATGAGACTACAAGACAGGCACATAACATTCTAGAGGTTATATGGAGACATCAAATGGTTAAAAACCGGCACCTCATATTTTGGCTCTGTTTTCCATTGATCGTTGCCGTTGCCGGCTGCGATTCCACAAATAACATTGATTCAAAGAACTTACAACTGACCATTACAGCCAACCCAACGACCGTATCACCCAGTGAATTCAGCTCCATTACGGTTAATTTGACCAATGAGGCCACATCCGTGGCTACCGGAACGAGCACAACCACCACAACCCCTGTTTCCGGCTACGCCGTGGCTTTTAAAATCACCCAAAACAGCTCCAATTGCACGCTAACGATTGTCAACAACATTACGGACGCCGATGGAAATGCCTCGGCCATATATCAGGCCGGCACCATTACCGGTACCGATATAATCCAGGCCAGCATTGATTCCGGTCAAACCGTATCAGCGTCGATCCGGGTAACGTTGTTACAATGATTCAGGCAAACCGGAATCCGAATCATTATTCAGCCGTTTTTTCATACAGGTCGATATTGTCATGAGCTCCATGGATGAACATGTTCTGAAAACAACAAAGGAAATTGTTGTTAAATTCATTGAAACCGGACGGATTTCTCCCAGCGGGTTTTCCGAATCTTTTAAATCCATTTATCACACCATCGACGAAACCGTAAAAGGGTCAACAGACAAACCTCGAAAAGATGAGCCCCCAAATGAATGATACCTCCGAAAACGCCCCCGCTATTCTGGAAACAGATCCGGACTGGGAAGACCGAAGGCTTTGCAGTGATGACAGTTGCATCGGCGTCATTGGCACCGATGGCCGGTGCAGGGTTTGCGGACTTTTGTCTCCCGACGCCCCCGGAAATCCGGATCTGTCCGCCAGCAGGAGCATTGAAAAAGAGGATTTCCATGAATCCCCTTCAGAAGGTCAAGTATCTGAAGCCCAGGACCCCGGGTGGGAAGATCGCAAGCTCTGCAGCGATGAAAGCTGTATCGGCACCATTGGCGCCGATGGCCGGTGCCGTGTCTGCGGCCTTCCGGGATAAAAACAGCCGTTTTTTACGTTACTGGTTTCCATAACCGTTTTGGGCGCCGCAATCCGGACATTGCCAGGTAATGCCGTTACAGGACATCCCCCAGAAGTTTTTCTCCATGCAGTTTTGGCAGATGGAGAACCCGCACCGACATCTCCAGCAGAAAGGCGGATGCTTGCCGCAGCAGGCGCATGGAATTTCTTTTGCCGTTCGGCGTTTTTCTTTATATGAAGACAAGATGGGTCGTTTATGCATCGGGTATTTTCGGCCTGTCAGCCAATGGCCCACAGGCTCTCCTCGGTATGCTGAATATGGCTGTTTTGGAAATAATTAATATAGGAGAACGATGATGTCAACCCATACCGAACCGGGAATTTCCCGGGAAGATGCATTTGTGCTGCTGACAACGCATCTGAAAAATGAAAAACTGATATCCCACTGCCTGGCCGCTGAGGCCATCATGCGGGAACTGGCCCCAAGATTTAACGAAAACCCGGAAATGTGGGCCATTGCCGGACTGCTTCATGATATCGATTATGAAATCACAGACGGGGCACCCTCCCGGCACGGCAAGGAAGGCGCACAGCTTCTTCTGGATCGTGGCGTTTCTCCGGCCATTGCCGACGCCATTCTCAAACACAATGCCGAAGGACTCGGGCTGGAACGCACCACGGTTTTTGACCATGCGCTGGCCTGTGCTGAAACCATCACCGGCATGATAGCAGCAACTGCCCTGGTGTATCCGGACAAGAAAATTGCCGGCGTCAAGCCGCAATCCGTTACCAAGCGAATGAAAACCCCTCATTTTGCCAGGTCCGTCAACCGCGATATCATCATGGAATGTGAAACCATCGGCATTCCCCTTTCGGAATTCGTAGCCATAAGTCTCAAAGCCATGGCCGGCATTGCCGAAAGCATCGGACTTTAAACAAGAGATGCCGGCTTTTGATGTCTCTTTTTGCAGCCATCCGGCTGCCATGAACGGAAATCTGACATGTCCTCCAAACCCGTCTTATACCTGATTGATGCCACAGCCACCATCCACAGGGCTTATCACGCCATTCGGGGACTGTCCACATCCGCGGGTTTTCCCACAAATGCCATCTTCGGGTTCACCCGAATGCTGATCAAGCTCCTTCAGGACTGGTCCCCTGAATACATTGCCCTGTGTTTTGACAGCAAGGAGAAAACCTTCAGACATGAAATGTACCCGGAGTATAAAGCCACCCGCCCGCCCATGCCGGAAGACATGAGGGTTCAGCTTTCCTATATTCGGGAAGTTGCTGAAGGGTTCCGGCTTCCGGTCATCGAACTGCCGGGATATGAAGCCGATGATCTGATCGGGACACTGGCTGTCCAGGCTGAAAAGGCGGGCTTTTCGGTAGTCATGGTCACAGGGGATAAGGATTTTGTTCAGCTGGTGACAGAGACGGTTTCAATTTGGGACCCCATGAAGGATAAAGTCACAAACCTGGCTGCCGTCCGCAAAGCATATGAGCTGGAGCCCGGCCAGATCATCGACGTGATGGGCTTTTCGGGAGATACCAGCGACAATGTTCCCGGCGTGCCGGGAATCGGTCCCAAAACCGCGCTGTCCCTGATTCAAACTTTTGGCAGCATGACCCAGGTCTATGAAAAAATAGATGAGGTTGCTTCCAGCTCCGTTCGGCAGAAACTGGCCGACCACAAGGACCAGGCATTTCTGAGCAGGTCTCTGGTAACTATTCAGACCGATGTCCCCCTGTCAGTCCGTCTGGAAGATTTCAGGGCGCAGTCCCCGGACACAGCGGCATTGGCAAAGCTGTTCAAGACCCTGGAATTCCGGCAGCTTCAGCAGGAGTTTCCGGTTCCGGCCGACTTAACCCGGAAACGCTACACCGCCGTGATGACCTTTGAAGAACTGAATCAACTCGTTTCAATTCTATCAGAAGCCAAAATCCTGTCCCTGGATACCGAAACCACATCTGAAGACCCCATGAAGGCCAGGCTCGTCGGTCTGTCTTTTTCCGTAACAGCCGGTCAGGCTTTTTATGTTCCTGTCGGCCATGTCTATCCGGATGCACCGGTCCAACTGGAACTCTCACATGTCCTGAAGGCCATCAAACCCGTACTGGAAAATCCGGAAATACCCAAACTCGGACAGAATATCAAGTATGACGCCATTGTGCTGGCCCGCTACGGTGTTGACCTGCAGGGGGTCGTTTTTGACGATATGGTCGCCTCCTATCTCATCAACCCGTCGCTTCGGGCCCATAGCCTGGACCAGATTGCCCTGGATCATCTCAACCATAAAACCATCACTTTTCAGGAAGTCACCGGCAAAGGCGCGCATGCCGGGTTCCAGACGGTTCCCATTGAATCGGCAACACTCTATGCCTGCGAGGATGCGGACATTGCCCTGATGGCCAGAGAGGTTCTGCTGCCCAAATTGAAATCCCTGGGCCTGATGGATCTGCTGGAAAGCGTGGAAATTCCTTTGATCGGGGTGCTGATGCGGATGGAAATGCGCGGCGTCTGTGTGGACTGCGACCGGCTGAGGCTTCTGTCAAAATCTTTTGAAAGCCAGATATCGGAGATGGAAAACCGGATTTATGCGGCGGCCGGGGAAATCTTTAATATCCAGTCCCACCAGCAGCTCGGGCAGATTCTGTTTGAAAAGCTAAAACTCCCGACGCGAAAAAAGACCAAGAAAAAAACCGGTTATTCAACGGACGTGGAGGTCCTGACCGAGCTGGCCATCCACCATGAGCTGCCGGATCTTGTCTTAAGGCACCGCACCCTTTCCAAGTTAAAATCCACCTATACGGATGCGCTGTTGGACCTGGTCCACCCGGAGACGGGCCGGATTCACACTTCTTATAACCAGACCGTCACCGCAACCGGCAGGCTCAGCAGCTCGGACCCGAATCTTCAGAACATCCCCATTCGCACCGAAGAAGGCCGGCAGATCCGCAGCGCATTTATCCCGCAGGAAGGATGGATCATGGTATCCGCGGATTATTCTCAGATCGAGCTGCGGATTTTGGCCCATTGTTCGGAAGACCCCCTGCTGATTGATGCGTTTATCAAAGATGAAGACATCCATTCCCGGACCGCTTCGGAGGTCTTCGGCGGACTTCCCAACATGATGACGCCGGAACTTCGCCGGCAGGCCAAGATTATCAATTTCGGCATTCTTTACGGCATGGGAGCCTTCAGCCTGTCCCGGGAGCTGGGAATCAGCCAGAAAATGGCAAAAGCCTATATTGACCAGTATTTCAAGCGTTATCGGGGTGTCAAGGACTATACCGAACAAACCGTCGAGCTGGCCAGGCAGACCCGCAAAACCAGCTCGTTATTAGGAAGAATCCGCCTGCTTCCGGATATCAACAGCCAGAACAGCAATGTCCGCAGCTTTGCCGAACGGATTGCCGTCAATACCCCGATTCAGGGAACTGCCGCGGATCTGATCAAACTGGCCATGATTCAGATGGATGCGGATTTTCGGGAAAAAGGTTTCCAGTCCGCCATGCTGATGACGGTTCACGACGAACTGGTGTTTGAAGTTTCGGAACATGAGCTGGAAACGGTGACGACACGGATCCGGGACATCATGGAAGGTGTGTGGCAACTGAAAGTGCCGCTAAAAGTCAATATCGCCTGCGGAAAGAACTGGGCGGAAGCACATTAAATTTTTTCCAGCGTATACTTACGGGAACCCAGCCCGATCTTTTCCGCATATTCGAGCTGATAAGGCCAGTCAATTTCAGGATATACGCCCCGAAATTTGTCTTCTCCGGAACCGGTATTCCGTGTCAAACAGGACCCCGGCATGGCTGTCTCCTGATTCACCAGATCCGCGGATGCCTGATCAATGGCAACCGGGTCCAGGGATGCCGTAAAGCCGATATCTCTGACGATGGGGGCGTCATTATAGGGATAGCAATCACACGCTGGGGAAACATTGGTGATAAAATTGACGAACAGCGATTTTCCCGCTTTTCCTTTCAAAACTCCCATCGTGTACTCCACCATTTTTTCCATAAAAACCGGAACCGCCTGATTCCACTGAATCTGGATCGCCTCCTGCGCGCAGATCAATATGCACTCCCCGCACCCGATGCACTTACTGGTATCCATGACTGCCTTTTTCTCCACCACTGAAAGCGCTCCCTGAGAACAGTGGGCAACGCAGTCCCCGCACCCGATGCATTTCTTTCGCTTGATGGCCGGCGACAGATTGGAATGCTGGGCCAGTTTGCCTTTCCGGGACGCGCACCCCATACCCAGATTTTTGATGGTTCCGCCGAAACCCGACAATTCATGACCTTTAAAATGAGCCATTGAAATGATGGCATCTGCCTGCGCAATTTCAGCCCCGATATAGACGCGCTGAAAATTCTTCTGGTCAATGTCAACCGCAACTTCACTTTTTCCCCGAAGCCCATCTGCGATAATGATCGGCGCATCCACCGATGCGAAGGGAAAACCGTTTTGAAGGGCGGTCAGCAGGTGGGACGGCGCATCGCTCCGTGTTCCGGCATACAGGGTATTGGCGTCCGTCAGAAAGGGATTGGCGCCTTCGGACTTGATCAATTGAACCATTTTCCGGACAAAAACCGATCGGATAAATGCCGTATTGCCGGCTTCTCCAAAATGCAGCTTAACGGCAACCAGATCTCTGGGTTTTACGGCTGCGGCAAGACCCGCGGTTTGAACCAAACGCCCGACCTTGTTCACCAGGTTTTCCTTGTGCGTGGACCGAAGATCTGCAAAATAGACGATGCTTTTCATATTTCCCCCTGTAAAAATAGATAACAGATGACGGATGACAGTCAGTGAAAATCGAGAGATATCATTTAACAAGGCGGAACAACAGAACGCCCAAGTTCAAAATGAATATTTTCGATCCATCAAAATCGGATTGCTTGAATGTTCTGGATAGATAATATCCAGTCTGGCCAATAGCGACTGCCGATGACCATGCAAATAATAATACATTATTACAAAATGTTATACAATTTTTGTCCTTTTTGGCACGAAGATTGCTGAGTAGTTGTTCAAAACGAGGCAATGTATTTATTTATCTATTATTTATCAAAATCAAGGGAGGTTGTCATGAAAAAACATTTATTTCCAGGAATGGTTGTGGTAGGGCTTTTAATCTCAGTGATGGGATTTGGCGTGAACGCTTTTGCCGGAATGGGCAGAGGCGCGGGGAATTGTGGCATGTTGGCTGCCAACAGCAACTTGACCGATGACCAGATCAAACAAATGGAAACCGAGCGAAATGCATTCCTGACGGCCACAAAGGATATCCGCCAGCAGATCACTGAAAAAAGACAGGCGCTCAATGCCGAACTGGCCAAGCAGACTCCGGATACGGCAACAGCCCAGAAACTGCAAAAGGACATTTCCGACCTGCAGTCTCAATTTGAGCAGAAGCGTGTGGCGCATATTCTTGAAATGAAAAAAATCGACCCCAATTTCTCCGAAGGCAGGGGCATGGGGCATGGTATGGGTCCTGGAATGGGCATGGGGCAGGGCATGGGTCATGGTCCTTTCGGCGGCGGGCCACCATCGACCAACTAAGACAGCCGCGGGGATAAAACGACATCATTGCCGAATGCGCGTCCCTCCCTTTTTCGGGGAGGGACGGCCGTCACGGCTGCGTTTGTCAACTCCGGAGAAAGAGAATAACAATGATTTTATCTTTGGCGCAGAATGCCGGACAGCGGCTGATGACCGGATTTGACGGAACGAGCTTTAACGCGGACCTGAAATTTCTGATCGAAACCCTGAAGGTAGGCGGCATCATTCTTTTTTCCAGAAACCTGGGATCCCCGGATGACATCCGGCAATTGTGCAGCGATGTACAGGATTATGCCACAAGCTCGGGACAGCTGCCGCTGATGATTGCCATTGACCAGGAAGGCGGGCAGGTCGCCCGGCTGAAAGCCCCCTTTTTTTCGGAATTTCCGGGGAATCCGGGGATAAAAACGCGCGAGGATGCCCTGCATTTTGCACGTGTGACTGCTTCGGAACTCCAATCCATCGGCGTTAACATGAATTACGCCCCGGTTCTGGATGTGACCCGTCCCGATATCCCGGGCATCATGGCCGACAGGTCTTTTGGAAGTGATCCGCATCAAGCGGCGGCACTTGGAACAGCCATCATTGAAACGCTTGAAGAAAACGGCATTCTGTCCGTAGCCAAGCATTTTCCCGGCATCGGACGCACCGTTCTGGATTCGCATCTGGATCTGCCTGTGGTAAAAGAAGGCATGGACGCACTGGATGCCTGCGATCTGATCCCCTTTCAGGCCGCCATAAAAAGCGGGGTAAGCGGCATCATGCTGTCCCACATTCTCTACGAAAAACTGGACCCGCTCTGGCCAGCCAGCCTTTCTGTCCGCATCGCCAGGGATCTGCTGCGTGTTAGAATGGAATACACGGGCCTGGTGATGACCGATGATCTGGATATGGGGGCCATTACCCGGCACTATGCGCTGGAGACAGCCGTGGATCAGGCCCTTTCATCTGAGATCGACCAGCTCCTGATCTGTCACAAAGGCCCGGCCATCGAAGCCGCCTTTGATCAGATTCAGAAACGCATCCGGGATGATGCATCCCTCGATGCTCTCTGCGATCAATCCGTCCAGCGGATTCTGGCTGCAAAAGACAAAATCAAACCATAGTTCGGTACCCTTCACGATATCAGAAAACGCATCCAATACGGCTTTACGCAAAGCCGGCTCCGCCAAAATCCTCAAGACTGAACTGCGCAAGCGGATTCAACCGAACAAATTGGATATACCCCTATCATGAGATAAATCATCTCCATGTCCAACTTACCGTATTTAATTTAAAATTGATGATCTCTTCAATTTATGTCTCATAATAAATATTTGACATTTGATTCTGAAATATCATATCGTAAAATCGTTTATTTGTCTTCCCCCAGGAAATCCGTTGGATCAATCCCAAGACAAGGGAACAAGGCCGCCATCACATTGACGAATCACTGGTTCAGAAAGCCGTCAGAGATGCCGTGGCTTTAGCAGATCTAACGAAACGAGCCACTTGCCACACCTTCAGGCATTCCTTTGCCACTCACTTGCTCGAAGGAGACTACGATATCCGAACGGTGCAGGAGCTCTTGGGCCACAGCGATGTCAAGACCACAATGATCTATACCCATGTCCTCAACCGCGGACCGTCGGGCGTTCGCAGTCCGGTGGACGAGCTTTGAAACGATTAAAGGATGTCATGTTATGCCGATCCGTATAAGATACCATGATAAATTGCTGGATAGCCAGCAACTATTTGATAAAAAAACTGTTTATCACTCATTCAGCAAGAATTTCCAAGGCATGTTATACGGGCTGGAATGCAGAATTTTGCATGTTATGCGTATCAATCTAATTATTGTTGGGCATATGAAAAATGGCGACTGTTGTTGACTGAAGGGAGATGAACGTATGGTTACTGGACAGGCAGTACGTTTGTTTTTGGCAGTTGCGGTTGTTGTTGTGGTGCTCGGGAATTTTGAGGCCAATTCGTTTGCTGCAGACAAGGCAAAGGCATTGGAACTATCCAAGGCGCTGGGTCAGGCCAAACTGTTTGCAGGACTGACCAACAAGGAGAGAGCCACACTAAAATCGGCGGCAACTTTGCGGCACTGCAAAGAAGGTGAACGCATTATCGAGCAGGGAAAGCCCTTGGGCAGCATGTTCATCATTCTCGAAGGGCAGGCCGAGGTTAGGGTAAACGGGAAACTCGTGGCCACCCTTCCCGAGCAATCCCTTGTCGGCAAGGTAGAGTTTCTTGACATGCTTCCGGCCAGTGCGGACGTGGTTATTCTCAAAGAAACCCATCTGATCGAGTTGAATAATGCCGCGCTCACCAGTCTTATGGAGAAACAACATCGACTGGGCTATGTCATCATGAGCGAGATTGCCAGAATCGAAGGCCAGCGTCTGCGCGCAATGGACCTCAAATAGGACTCTGCCCAATCGGGTAGCCGGGGGTTTTAACCCCCAGCCCCCACGCGCCACCCGGCATGCGGGTCCGCACCGGGCGGTTCATGTAAGCTACCGGGCCGTGGCCGGGTAGTGAATGTTCACCCACAGTTCTTTGACAGATATGAGACCCTGACCCTTTAACCATTGATTGGTCATGCCGATTTGCGTTGCATATGTTCGTGCCAACTTCCACGGGCCTTTTCGATTCAACCCGACTGATATGGCCGCATCCAAAGGGGTACCGAGTTTAAGAAGATTGCGGACTTTCGTGCGGCATCGTCGCCACTGTTTCCAGTAGCACATCCGTATCCTTCGTCTGAGCCAGTGATCTATTTCCGGCATCGGACGATAATATGAAGATATCCCAAAATAGTTCATCCAGCCACGAAGATATTCCGCCAGCTTTTGCATCCGGTATTCCATTGAGACGAACCAGCTTCTGCCGGTCAATTCCTTGACCCTTCGTTTAAATTCGCGAAAGGCATCATCTGACCAGCGGATCGAAGATCGGCCCAATTACCTGGGCAATGGCCTGCTGAATCACCCGATCCAATACGATGGGAATCCCCAACGGACGTTTGCCGCCCGATCTTTTGGGAATTTCCGTACTTGGGTACTTCCATGACGTGCTCCATGTTCACTCCTCCGGTCGGATTCGACGTGTTCTGGAAACTCATTGGGTAGCCTTCCCTGCGACATGTTCGGCCCTTCGGTGGGGTGAGTCCATCCGCGCTTTGCGAGGCTCGTTTCCAGTTCCGCTACCAGGAACTTCCTGCACCACAGGCTTCTGCTGACTCCTGACCAGTCATCCCGCATGTTGCCACACGGGACGCAGCCCCCTTTGCAGAGAGTTGCAAGCCGGGCAGGTCTCCCCGGATAAGAACGTGAACTGTTGGTACACAACCGCGGCATTTACCATATCTCCTGAATCCAGGGCTTCGTTATGTTGTGCTAACTTGCCCGGAGACTTAGCCTTATATGCCGTTTCTGTTCGTCGGCTCATAGCGTTACACTCAGGGGTGGACGCTCCCTGCGGTCGCTCTCGCCTACGGCGAGCCTTCCGCTTCGCTCCGCCTTCGGACGGTTCCTTGCGGTTCCGCCCTTGCCTTTGGTTAGTATTTGTGTCAGTGATATAATTCACTGACAGGATTCACATACAGGGGACTTTCACCCCATAAGTTCACGCTCGTGCCGGGCGTACATAAAATCATCCAGCGGATAATTATGTCTATCGCCAAAATTACCGCTGATGATTAGCTTTAGGTCTTTTTCTGAAAGGTTTGTGTTATGCCCGTGATCAGTAGATTTCTTGGAATCGTGATTGCCATGTTCTGGGATGACCATACCCCGCCCCATTTTCATGCCAAATACGGCGAGTATGAGATAATTGTGAACATCTTAACTGGTGTCGTTGAGGGTGCATTCCCCAGAAGGGCTTTGCGCCATGTGATAGAATGGTACGAGTTACACATTGATGAACTCTTGGAAGACTGGGAGCTTTGTCGCAAGTCAGAAATGCCGAAACCGATTCAACCCTTGGAGTAAAAGCCATGTTCTTACATGTAACCAAAGCCAAACATTTGAATGATTACGTCGTCGAGGTCACATTTAATAATGGGAGAGAGGGTCGTGCCGATTTATCTGCTGCTCTAAAAGGCCCTGTATTTGAGCCGTTAAAAGATATTGATAAATTCTCCAGACTGAGAGTCGATTCGGAACTGCAAACCATTGCCTGGGAGAATGGAGCAGATTTAGCGCCCGAGTATATTTATTTTCAAGCATTCAAAACCGAATCTGCACTTGAGCCGCAATTCAGAGCATGGGGTTACATATCTTAACATTTTTCCCCTTTGACAATGGGACTGAGTAGAGTGTTTAAGTGGATTTCGAGATCATTGGAATAATCAGCCATCCGAAAACCCTTGCAAAAGGCTCCGGTAGCCTAACCCATAAAGTCGATCCGGTCGAGTGATGCGATAGGCACAAAAGTTTATCTTGAGAATGCCCAGGCAGGAGCCCGCCCTCCCAGGATTTCATTCATGGGAGTGAATCACATGTTGACTCATGACCATCAATCTGAAAATGCATGATCCAGAATCGCATCCTGATCCCTGCGATAAATCTTGGGGAATCCTGTCGCAGGGCTGGATGAAGGTTTTCTGCCAACATAAATCAGCGGCCGGTGAAGCACACCTTCCAGCAGCGGGCGGACAAACCACCACGCGCCCATGTTTTCGGGCTCTTCCTGAATCCATTTCCAGGTTGCGGCTTGTGAATATCGCTGCGCCACCTGCCGAAGGCGTTCCACCGGAAACGGATAATACTGCTCGATCCGAACGACAGCGGCATCGGACCTTTTCAAAGCATCTCTTTTCTGGATCAATTCGTAATAGATCTTGCCGCTGCAGAATATGACATTCTGAATCGCTTCTGATTTCTCAGAATCATCCAGCACTTCCTGAAACCCGCCGCCTGCCAGTTCTTCGGCACGGGACACCGCCAGCGGATTCCGCAGAAGGCTTTTAGGGGTCAGAACCACCAGGGGTATTCGCACCTTGCGGTGCATCTGCCGACGCAGCAGGTGAAAATACTGGGCCGGCGTCGTGGGATAACAGACCTGCATGTTCTCGTCCGCGCAAAGCTGCAGGAACCTTTCCGGTCTGGCGCTGGAATGCTCCGGACCCTGGCCTTCAAGGCCATGGGGCAGCAGCAGCACCAGGCCGCTCAGCCGCTGCCACTTGCTCTCTGCACTGGCCAGATAAAGATCGATCACGGACTGGGCGTTGTTGATAAAATCCCCGAACTGGGCTTCCCAGATGACCAACTGCTGCGGCTGAACCAGGGAATACCCGTATTCAAAGCCCAGAACGCTTGCCTCGGCCAGCAGGCTGTCCCAGGCTGAAAACGCGGCCTGGGGTCCTCCCAGGTTGTTCAGGGGAACATGCCACTTACCGGTTTTGATATCCACCAGAAACGCATGCCGCTGACTGAACGTTCCCCGTCGGACGTCCTGTCCGCTCAGCCGGATGGCTGTTCCTTCGTAAAGAAGCGTGGCAAAGGCCAGAGACTCGGCATTCGCCCAGTCAATCCCCTGCCCGGCTTCAACAGCATCCAGGCGTTTTTTCAATAGCGCGGAAATCTTGGGATGGGCGTTGAACCCTTCAGGTATTGCCGCCAGTGACCGGCAAAGTCTTTTGAGCGGTTCGATATCGACACCGGTCGGCACCGGACCCTGAACATAGCGGCCATCGTAATCCTTCCAAAATTCATAGAACCTTGCCTGCGGAAACAGGCACTGCGAACCGTGAATTTTCTGGTAATCCGCTTCCAGCCTTTCACGGACGGTTTTTTCCATCGTTTCGATTTCCGGCAAGGTGACAGCGCCGTCCTCGATGAGCCGGTTGGCATACAGCTTGCTGAGCGGCAGTCTTTGCCGGATACGTTCGTACATCTGGGGCTGGGTAAAATACGGCTCATCCCCTTCATTGTGGCCGTAGCGGCGATAACAGATCATATCCACCACCACATCTTTTGCAAATGCCATGCGGTATGCTGCCGCCAGACGCATGACATGCACCACGGCCTCGGGATCTTCTCCGTGCACATGAAATATCGGAATCATGAGCATTTTGGCGCAGTCCGTGGCATAGCGGGTGGAGCGGGCATCCTCCGGAAGCGTGGTGTATCCGATCTGGTTGTTGATCACGATATGCATCGTACCGCCGGTTTGATACCCTTTCAGGCGGGAGAGGTTTAAAACCTCGGTCACAATGCCCTGACCGGCAAAGGCGGCATCCCCATGAATCAGCACCGGAACCACTTTCTGTTCGGCGTTTTCAGCCAGAACATCCTGACGGGACCGGGCGATGCCTTCTACCACCGGATCCACGGATTCCAGGTGACTGGGATTATGAACCAGGTAAATGCGCATCGGAAGGCGGCCGTCCACCTCGATATCGTTCAAATATCCGGTATGATATTTGACATCCCCGGACCCGATCAGACTGCCCGGATCATAGCAGCTTTCAAATTCGGCAAAAATCTCTTCATAGGGTTTTTTCAGAATATGCGCCAGGACATTGAGCCTTCCCCGATGCGCCATTCCCAGAATGATTTCCCGGCACCCGGAAGCTGCGAGTGCTCCGATCAGCGTATCCAGTGCCGGAATGAGCCCGTCGCCGCCTTCCAGAGAAAACCGCGTAACACCCACATAGGCTTTGTTCAAAAACCGTTCGAATTGTGTGGACTTAACCAAGGCATGGAGAATCTGCTTGCGGGTCTTCGAATCCAGCTCCGGCCGGTTGCCCGCCGGCTCCATTCGCTTTTCCAGCCAGGCCCGTTCATCGGGATTCTGAATATGCATATTCTCAACGCCGATGGAACGGCAGTAGATTTGCTTCAATCGGTCGATAAGTTCGCCAATGCTCAAGGTTTCGGGGGGCGAAAACGGCGCAAGGATCTGCTGATCCAGATCTGCCGGGCTCAAGTGAAGCGATTCCAGGGAAAGCAGCGGATGCGCCACCGGGCAGGCAGACAGCGGGTCCATACAGGCCAGAAGGTGCCCCATATCCCGGTACCGATGCACCAGGGCATCCGCACGGGATTGCAGCCGCATGCGATCTTCATCGCAGACCGCAACGGATTGCCCCTCATCTTTGGCGCCAAGTTCGAAACCTTTGAAAAAAAACCGCCAGTCGGAAGACAGGGCTTCGGGATTTTCTTTCCATAGCCGGTACTGGGCTTCTATATAATCGGCATTCAATGTTTCCATATCGCTCCATAAAAACAGGTACTCAGGCTGAAGACCGAAGGTTAACGGTTATTGACGTAACAACAACCTTCTGCCTTCAGTCTTCTGCCTTCAGCCTCATCTGAGTAAACCACTCGGCAATTTTTCGTGCTGCGAAATCGCGGTGTTCCACCTGGCTGAAAAAGTGATCGGCGCCGGGAATCATGACGAGTTCCGAATGCTCCGGATTGACCGATTGCGCCTTTTCTGCCTGATCAGATGGGACGATGTCGTCCAGGGTCCCGTGAACGATCAGCAGGGGAATGCGCAGGGAAGCCACGGCCGCCAGCATGTCGTGTGACAGCATGTCGTCCAGAAACCGGCTGTCCAGCTCCAGGTGCCGGCCCCGGCTCACAAATTCCAAGCGGCCGGTTTCCTGAAACTGCCGCCGCTGATCCGGACTGAAAATCCGGGTGGGATCCATGCCGGTAAGGCGTCCGGCAATTGCACAGACAGCCCGAATCCCGG
>AMWB02074420.1_pt1 | contig 17423 bp, 15 predicted proteins | sample 200311 | NCBI WGS metagenome assembly AMWB02 (sample SAMN02737377, study PRJNA173069) | bioreactor metagenome | biome: anode biofilm in microbial fuel cells | place: USA: California | collected 2010-12-16 | reverse complement strand
CTGGCCAGCGGCTGGACCATGCCGATCAAGGGACGGATCGACATGCTCACCACCGGCATTCGCACCCCGGTCGGATTGAAGATCTCGGGAGATAACCTTGAGACCATTGAAACCATCGGATCCCAAATCGAATCCCTGCTGCCGGCGGTCAAGGGTACCCGCAGCGTTTTTGCCGAACGCACCGGCAGCGGTTATTTTCTGGATTTCAAATGGAATCGCGAGCAACTGGCCTTATCCGGCCTGAACCTGGAAGATGCCCAGACAGCCGTCCAGAACGCCATCGGCGGAGAGACCGTGACCACGACCGTTGAAGGGCGGGAGCGTTATCCGGTCAATGTGCGGTATATGCGCGATTTCAGAAGCGATCTTCAGTCCCTCGGGCGGGTTCTGGTATCGGCCCCCGGCGGGCAACGACAGATCCCCATCGGGCAGCTGGCCGATATCCGGATCACCACAGGGCCGTCCATGATTCGAAATGAAGACGGCCTGTTAACCGGCTATGTTTATGTGGACATGGCCGGACGGGACCCGAGCGGCTACATCGAAGAAGCCGGCAACCTGATCCGGGACAGGGTCAAGCTACCGGCAGGCTATGCCGTTTCATGGAGCGGCCAGTACGAAGCCATGCAGCGCGTAAAGGAACGCCTGGTGGTGGTGCTGCCCCTGACCCTTTTTCTGATTTTTCTTTTGCTCTATCTGAACACCCGCTCTGCGGTCAAGACCTGCCTGGTGCTGCTGGCAGTTCCGTTTTCCGCCATCGGCGCGGTGTGGTTGCTTTATTTTCTGAATTATAATATGAGTATCGGGGTCTGGGTGGGGTTGATCGCGCTTCTGGGAGTGGATGCGGAAACCGGCGTCTTCATGCTCCTGTACCTGGATATTGCCTACGATCAGGCGGTAAAAGAAGGCCGGATGCGCAGTCTGGCCGAGCTGAGAAGCGCCATTCTGGAGGGGGCCGTCAAGCGGATTCGTCCCAAATTCATGACCACAGCCACGATGTTTCTGGGTCTGGCCCCGATCATGTGGTCCATCGGCGCCGGCGCCGATGTCATGAAACGCATTGCCGCCCCCATGATCGGCGGGGTATTTACTTCTTTTTTGCTGGAACTTCTGGTGTATCCGGCCATTTATGAAATCTGGAAATGGCATTTCGAGGTCAGGAAACAACGGGTCCGCGTCGATGATCTTGCGCCGGAGGGGATTCAAGAACAGGCCCGATGAAATACCTGAGGAAATAATTGATGTCCGGCAGAAAATCAGATCTTTTTATTCTTTTCCTTCTGGGAAACTTGCTTCTGGTTGCCCTCATGTTCACGCACGCCGGAGTCCGGGTGCGGGCGGACATGCTGCTGAACCAGCGCGCGGAGATTGTCAGGGTGCTGGGGCTGACCGATCTGTGTCTTTTTACCGAGGCCCGGTACACCCGCCATCCCAGCCTGGCGGACCTGGGTACGCCTTTTCAGGACCACCCGGTGTCCCTGGAACATTTCCCGTCCGGCGCCCTGATGCCGGTACCGCCGCATCTCAAACAACAGGCGCAACAATAAAATTATGAGTGCCATCGAAAAACAGCGGCATATTATCGACTTTACCCTTTCCTGCCTCTGGCGGAGAAAGGGTAAAAACATTTCCCTGATCGTGGTTTACACCTTCGTGATTTTCCTGCTGGCCTCGGTCATGTTCTATGCGCATGCCATCAAAAAAGAAGCCGCCCTGATTCTTCAGGGGGCCCCGGAAATCATGGTCCAGAGATTGACGGCAGGCCGGCAGAGCTTTATTCCGGAAAGCTATATCGATGCCATCCGGCGGATCAAGGGAGTCCAATCGGTTGCACCCCGCCTGTGGGGCTATTACTACGACGGCCAGAATGGCGCCAATTATACCCTGATGGTGAATGCGGATCTTAAGGACCGGCCGGGAGACATCCTTATCGGCAACGGGGTGACCCGCCGCAGGGAGGCAACCGAGGATAAAGGCATCACCCGGAAGAACGATATCATTCCCTTTAAGAGCTACGATGGGTCCTACCTGATGCTGAAGGTCAAGGGAATCCTGCCCGCCGTATCGGAGCTGGTCACATCGGATCTGATCCTGGTTTCGGAAGCTGACTTCAGAAAGATATTTGCCATTCCAGAGGATCAGGCCACGGATCTGGTGCTTCAGGTCAGGAACGAGAAGGAATTGTCCACCATTGCCGCCAAGATCACGCAGCTTTATCCGGATACCCGGCCGATTCTGAGAAATGAGATCTTACGGACCTACGATGCGGTGTTCGACTGGCGGGCGGGGGTGATCATCGTGATTCTGGCGGGGGTTTTTTTTGCCTTCATCATCCTGGCATGGGACAAGGCAACGGGGCTCAGTGCGGAGGAAAAAAGGGAGATCGGTATTCTGAAGGCAATCGGGTGGGAAACTTCGGATATCCTGCTGATGAAATTCTGGGAGGGTGCGGCCGTGTCCCTTTCAGCATTTTTTATGGGCATCCTGTCGGCGTATCTGCATATTTTTTTGACATCGTCGGCCCTGTTTGCGCCCGTGCTGAAAGGCTGGTCGGTCCTGTATCCCGATTTCAGGCTGACGCCGTTTATCAATCCTTACGAAATCGCCATCCTGTTTTCGCTGACGGTCATTCCCTACACCGTGGCAACCATTGTCCCGTCCTGGAGATCGGCCACGATTGACCCGGATTCGGTCATGAGGACATAAACCGCATGATGCATCTTCAGAATATCCGCAAGGTCTTTAACGCGGGCAAACCCAACGAATTCACGGCCATCGAAGGCGTGGACCTTTCCATCGATTCCCGGAAGGGCACTGCCCTCAAAGGGCCGAGCGGATCGGGGAAAACCACGCTCTTAAGCATCCTGGGATGCATGGCCAGACCCACATCCGGCAGGATCACGCTGAAGGAACGGGAAATCACCAGCCTTCCGGAACGTTTTCTGACGGAAATCCGGCGAAAGACATTCGGCTTCATGTTTCAGCAATTCCATCTCATCAAGGGGATTTCGGCCATTGAGAATGTGATGATTCCAGCCTATCCAAATGGCGAAAAGCATGCGGTCCTGAAGAAAAAGGCGGCCCATCTGCTCGATCTGCTGAACCTGTCGCAAAAGTCGGCCGTGAACGTGGAATGGCTTTCGGGCGGAGAAGCACAGCGGATCGTCATTGCCAGGGCACTGATCAATGATCCGGCCATCATCATCGCCGATGAGCCGACCGCGCACCTGGACACCCATCTTTCAAGGGAATTCATGGAAATCATGCGCCGGCTCAAAGATCAGGGCAAAACCCTGCTGATCGCCAGCCATGATCCCATTGTCTACGAATCGGATGTCATCGATCGGATCATTGACATGCGGGATGGCAAGATCGTCTCATCAGGTATCATGCCATGACGTTTCATCCCGGCATTCTGGCCCTGCTGCTGGGGTCATTTCTGACGACTTCCATGCTGTGTTACTGCACTTATGAAGGGGTGCGGATCATCCGCTACTGGGACATCCGAAGCGGCAGCGAACTGCAACTGGAGCTGGAGCGGCGCACCTATCTCATCTCCATGGTAATGAGTTACGCGCTGGGATTTGAACTGCTTTCGCTGTTTCTGTTCATCTATACGGCCGATACGCTGAGCTCTCTTTTTGTCGGCGCCATGTGCGCGGCCGGAAGCTTGAATGTCACTGGCTTCGGTTACCCTTCCCTCATTTTGAAAATAACCGATTTTCTGCTGGCAGGCATCTGGCTGATCGTCAACTTCACCGATAACAAAGCCAGCGATTATCCGCTGATCAGGATAAAATACGGACTGCTGATTTTCATTACGCCTTTTCTGGTTGCCGAGGCCCTTGTCCAGGGGGCTTACCTGCTCAGCCTCAAACCGGATATCATCACTTCCTGCTGCGGAACGATATTTACCACGGACGCCAATACGGTCATGTCCGGGCTCATCGGTCTTTCCCGCACCCTGTCTCAGACGGCATTTTATTTCAGCACGGGCACCACCATTTCGCTGGGGCTGATTTTCTACTTTAAAGGGAAAGGGGGCTATGCCTTTTCCCTTTCCGCGCTGATCAGTTTCCTGATTGCCATTGTGGCGCTCATTTCGTTTATCAGCGTGTATTTTTATGAACTGCCCACGCACCACTGTCCGTTCTGCATCCTCCACCCGGAGTACGGATATGTGGGGTATCTGCTTTACTTGACGCTTCTGGCAGGTGCGGTATCCGGACTGGGCGTCGGCGTTATCATGCCTTTTCGCAACATCATCAGCCTTCGAGAAGTTCTTCCCCGGATTCAAAGAAGACTTGCCTTCATATCGATTCTGTCCTATGCCGCTTTTCTGCTGATATCCGGATACGGCATTCTGTTTTCGCACCTGAGCCTTTCGGCATATTAAGGCTTTCAGCATCAATCTCTTGATATCTCGGCTCCTCGATTCCATTGTCTGAAGCTACTTCCGCACGCTTCAATGAAACTGAAATATCATTAAGCTGGAACAGCCCCCATGCCCTGGCAGGCACAACGAAGAATGAAATTTTACCATTTTCATATAAAATCACCCGGGATGCACAGTAAATGATTGACAATGAAGATACTATTTGATCTATAGTTTGAAACTGTTCGCCCTGAACCTCAATCTAATAAGTATTGACACAGGAAGGGGAATTCATCTCATGACGCTTCCACGAGCACTATATATCCCGTGGGCAATCGTCTGGAGCATGTTTTGTTTTTCAGGAGCGTTTGCCGATTCTTCTGAGGTCTGGGAATTGAGATTCCTTCTTGCTGAAGCCATCATCGAAGTGGAACACAGCGGGCAAGAAATCCATGGAGTGGTACTCCTCAAAGAACCTTTTCGTGGGATAGCACCCTACCATTTCAATGGCAGGATAGAAGGCGATATGGTTGAAGCCTCGCACTCTTCAGGTCATTCTTTCCGTGGCAAGATGATCAACAGCATGGAAGTCACCGGAGTTCTGACCACAAAAACAGGAATACGTCTCAATCTTACCGCAAAACGCCGCTGAAAACCTTCCAACACACTCCACGAAAAGCACCTACTCATTTCTTTATCATCGCCCATTCCAGAATTGCCAGGAATGTCAGCTTCCCTTGCCCGTAATGCTTAAAACGCGCCCTCCCCAAGCGACAGTGTAGGATATCCCGCGCCATCGGATGTCATGGGCAAACCAGGTCCTCAAATGGCAATAAGCCCCCATGGCAGCCGTTGCAAAGAACGCTCCTATCCATATAATGCGAGGGCCTGGATTGGGGTGATTTATCCTGAAAATCTCGGCGATTATGAGGATGATGAACAGAAAAAGGCAGGAAAGAAGAGCCGTTTCAAGGGAAACAATCCCTATGATGGCGACCAGGCAACAGGCCGTAGCTGCCAGCAACAGAGCTACAAGAAAATACATCACAACTCCTGATAGTACCCAGAACCCCGGGAAACAAAATTTCAGATAAAGCAGTTGCCGTGTGAGCCAATCGCTCCAGCCCATTAAACTCTCGTTGACAAGAGGAGTAGAAAGACATGCACCAGGAATCGATCTCACTCTGGTTCTGGTTTTTTTCAGTTGTGCCGCAAGGGAGACGTCATCCACCACATTTGTCTCCCAAATTTCTTTGATTCCCAATGATTCAAATACCGATCGTTTGATAGCCGTATTGCCTCCCCATGGTTGCGTAAAAAAACTGATCTTATGCAACAGATGGATGACCGAAACGGTGATTGCACGGCCCATCGCTGCAAGACCTTGATATTCGGGGAGAACCTGGTGATAGCCTGTGGTAACCTGAACTTCATTGCATGCAATAGGATACACAAGATTTATTAACCAATCACCGGGAGCGACATGAGAGGCATCGAAAAAAGCAAAGACTTCTGATTCATCGCTCGCCGTTGCAATACCCGCCAGAAGATTGAAATTCTTCTGGCCGCATACCTTCGCATCCCCGCTAACCACATGACGGCAATCGGAATAGCCTCTGAAACCTTTTTCTTTGATCAACTCTCCAATGATTGAAACAGCATTCTCGTCGTGTTTTCGCGTGACGAAAACCACCTCAAAAGAAGGATAATCCTGAATAAGTAACGAGCGCAGACAGGCTGTCATGTCTTTTCCATCGCCTGTCACCGGAACAATCACGGAGACTTGCGGCCAGTCGACTGAAGGGGAAATCGAAGGGTCATGATACAAATCCGTCTTCAATGTCAATATCCCATGAGTCCGCAACAGCGCGAACACACTGGCATCAGTCCTTCCGAACCGATGCTGCGTCTGAACATTCGGTAAGACGGAGAATTCCATAGCTCCGTAAGCGTGGTATGCTTGATATTTCCCACAACATAATCATGATAATCCCTGCAAGGGGACACATCGCCGTTACTGTCAATTTCAGCGGCCTGATAGATGGAAATACACTGATCAAATCCAAAACAGCAGTCATGGCGGGTATAGTAGTCCATGAGATTTTCTATTCCCGTAATATTAGGCACCAGGGCAACCGGAGGCGCTTCCCACGAACGGGATCGAACGCATAGCTCTTGCAATTGCTGATTCAGCGATAGGTAGTCATCGGGCTTCCAATCCGCAACCCATCCCCAGTGCAGCTTCGGAGAAAAACCGAAGCGGCGGGAAAAATCCCGTGTGTGAGCTATGGCCCGCTCATCGTCGATCCACCAGGATAAATAGAAGATGAAGAGATCCACCTGGTGTCTGAACGCTTCGTAAATATCCACCAAATGGCGAGAATTCTCCTTGGAGATAACGGTGAGAGATGCTATCAGGGGCAGGCCCTTTTTCCGGGAAGCACGGGCGTCCCGAACGGATCCAAGGGCCGATTGAATGTCTGCGAAATTGTCAGCACCCCCGAGCGCAGGTCTGATTCTATTGTGAACCTCGGCACAGTGGCCGTCAATGGAAATCTGAAGCAGGAAAAGAGGCATGCGAACCAGACGTTGCGCTATAGAAGCGATCCTGGATCCGTTTGTAGCGATAGACACCGGCAAACCCAGGGACGTTGCTTCTTCCATCACTTGGAGCGCTCCTTCATAAAGCATAGGCTCCCCACCCCAGAGGTATACAAGCGGCCGGTGTCCGTTATTCACCAAATCAGCGAGCACCTGCACATAGCGATCCGGCGGCACTTCATTTTTTTTCAATTCCTTCAGGCTTCGACCATGCAGAAAACCACCCTTTCCCCATTGACCGCAAGTAATGCATCGCAGGTTACAAATATCCGTAATTCGGAAACTGAGCTGACGTATTTTATTGGCATGTCCGTCGGAAGGTAAGGGATATAAAAAATCCAGAAGCCATTTCTCTGTTTGCAGCATCGCCAGTTTAGCACCTATCCACGGGTGCGGGGCAATCCTTCCGAAATGTTTGAGTACAGCACCTACGGCCAACATGCTTCGCTTCATCATTTGGATTTATCCGATTTCAACAAATTTAAAAGCCCCCAATTCCGCAGTACCTTGACAAGGGGTGCTTTATATGAGAGGTATCGCCTGCTTTTGTTCAATTTAACATAAAAAGTATCCAAATGCTTCCACTATCCTCTGAGCAACGTTATTTGTTGAATATTATATATCCTGATCGTAATCTATCACAAGAGTTTTATGAACGGCGCTGACCAAATGTTTTTATGCAAACTGTTTTCTTCCATCCTGCTGGTGCATCCGACACAGGGGAAAAAAGAAATTTAAAGGAGGCCAATCAGTGGGGAACGGATTGAAACTGGTCATTACGGTGGATGTGGAGGAAGAAGGACTTTTTTCAGGCAGATACGAGCAAGAGCCGGCAGGGGTTAAGAATATCCGTCAGTTAGGACGTCTGGAATTTATCTCCCGTGAGTTCGGATTACCGTTGACCCTGCTCTCAACCTATCAGGTTGTCCGTAACCCTGCTTGCTGCGAAATTCTGGCACGCTGGCGAGATGACTGCCATGCCGAAATCGGCGCCCATCTTCATCACTGGAATACGCCGCCTTTTCAGGATCTTCCTTTTACTGAGCCAATCCCTTCCGATCTCCTTCCACTTCCTTTGCTTCGGGCCAAATTTGATACCCTGCTCAGTACATTGAATGATCGTATGCAAATACATCCACGCGTGTTCCGCATGGGACGGTTCGATTTTGGAGAGAAAGTCAAGGCACTCCTTCCGGAATACGGCTTTATGGTGGATAGTAGCGTGGTCCCCTTGCGATGCGTCGCCGGAGGGCCGGACCATTTCCTTGCACCGAACGATCCCTACTTCCTGAACGCCAATATACATCAGGGTGGTGACCGGCTCCTGGAGGTACCGTTGACTCAGGTTGCCGTTTGCCCAGCCGCTTCAAAAGCCTTTTATCGCATCTTATGCACCCTGTCCCAAAGCAAAAGAAACGTCCTCTTTTTCGCATTCCGAAACCTTGCCGTTATGGGGATACAGCCCGCATGGTTCCCGCTGGCTTCCATGAAACAAGCAACACGCTTGCACCGCATGGCTGGCGGAAGTGTGTTGACCATGTTCCTGCATTCCTCGGAGCTTCAGCCCGGCGCAACGCCATCGTTTCAGTCAACCGCGGATGTCGAAGGCCTGATTGCCAAGATTCGGACCTATTTGACATGGCTGATGAGAACAGCTTGTGTACAGGGAGAAACGCTTTCAGGCTTCTACGACGCATGGACAATCTGCTGCCCTTGACCAAACGCTGAGAACAAGTCAATGCGGTTCGAGTACAACAAGTACAGTAGCGGCTTCAGAATGCATACCTCTCCTGCAGCAGTTGGGCCATTCTGGCTGCAACAGCCTCCCTGCCCGAATCGAGCAGGTGAACACCATCTGCCTTGTAAGTCATGTGTTGCCGCGAACACAGGATATTCCGGAAATCGACAAAATAGGGTTTGCCCGCAAGTCTTTGGGAAACCTTATTGTAGGTCAGCCGGATATTGCTCCTGAATGTCCGAAAGCGATCTGGACGCAAGAGCGTTTTCTCCTCCTCCCTGCGTACATTTTCGTCGATTTTGTCGCTTTCTACCCAGGCAAGGGGCTGCCAGATGGCAAGAAAAGAAGCGCCATAGGCTTCTGCCATCCGATTCACATGGTCGTAGCGTTGCTCGGTTATAGATTCGAAATCCGCCAATAGGGGATCATTCTCCTCAAGGGGAACCGCGATACCGGTGACTTTCTCATAAAGTTCCCGTGTGAAGGAAGCATAGATAGCGGCATTCAGCGGTTTGAGTATCCCCATAAAACGGTTGCGGTAGCATTCCACCAGTGCGCTAACACGCCGGTATCCATAATGCCCGTAAACTGAACGATATTGTGCGAAATACGTCGAATCGTTGCCTCCGTCATAAAAGACGATCAAGTCCGGCTTGATTTGCTCCTCGATCAGCAGTTTCTGAAGATATTTGGTCTCCATCAGGATATTGAACGAATTGACTCCGAAGTTGCGCACGTTGAAGCGTAAGGTGTCGTTTCGCTCCCCTATAATTCGGGCAAGAATGCTGGGGATGGTCTGTTTGTCGTCATCGGTACAGCCGCGCATTGTGGAACCACCAAATAGCCAAATGGTCCGCTGGTGGGTCGGGTCCTTGGAAATTGCTGTGTAACTGGTGGGACGTACCCCCTCTTTTGAGAGAAACAGAGCGTGGGCATCGTATTGCATTCGGCTACCTTCGAAAGCGCTGCCGTAAATCGCAAAATTGGAAAATGTGACGACAGCAAAACTACTGAATTCCACCAGAAGCACCAGAAGTAGCGTCCGTTTGAAAAGCGACTTGACGAAACGGCAGACGGTAATCAACTCGACAGGAATGGGCATAGAATCCCTATGGTGGTATTATTTTAAGAGTGATAAGAAATTGTTTTCTGTAGAATTGTGTATAGCGGGTGCACTGGAGGCAGTCAAGAGCATTTTCGTTTGAATTTGCTGCGAAGTTTCGGTCGATGATTTTCAGGATGTCGCATTCGATGACCTTTCGGAATTCACAAGTTGTCGGGAATTTGGAAACATAGCCCAAAACCTCGGCTCGTGCAAAACCATAACCCGGATTGCAGCTTGACGATCTGAGAAACAATATTATGCTTGTTGTCTGCAAAACTGGTGAAATAGAAAAACAAGGGCGGCTAATCTGGAAATCGGCTTGAAACGGATCATCGATGTGGATATGTATGAAGACTGCATTTATTCATGCCAATTCAAACCAGTGTGACAGAGATAAAAACATTTTTCAGATGCCCCGCCTGGCCGGCGGAAATGTGTCGACCATTTTCTTGCATTGTTACAAGCTTCAGCCCGGCACGTCACCATTGGTTAAGTTTTCTCGGCTATTTATTATCCGACTGTCCGATCTCCAACAGAACGGAAGAACCGATATCATCCAGAACACGCATATCCTTTCCTTTCAGCGGTGGCGGGAGGAGAGTCGCCGGGTCAAAACTCAGAACGATGTGGTCTGCTGTGGCCTCTCTCGGCGCAAAGGTAACGATTGCTTTCTGAGCCCATGGCCAGTGCAATACATCATTGCCAAAAACCAGCCCGCCCACTCGAAAAACAGACGTTGCTTTTGGGAATACAATTCGAAAGCGCGCCTCTTGCGGCACCTGGCTCACATCCCACTCGATCCAATCTGATAATCCCTCTGGGATAGGCATTTCTGACTGAAAATCCGAGAGAAAAGTTCCAAAACGGTCAATTGGTATCAGCTTCGCACAACTGCTTTTCCCGGTGTTATGAACGAGCATCCTCAGCTTTCCAGGCAAGTTGGAATGTTTGGGTGCGATCTCGATCCAAATAAAATCAGCCGACTGAATCTCCCCTTCTCGGCTCACCGGCTGGTTTCGTCTTGGCCTGCTTAAGTCCGAATAATGGTAATTGGGTGCCGAAATCCACCAGTTGGTCTCATCCAAACCTTCGAAAGAAGGATGGTAGACCATGGGATTGTAAGTAATGGCGAACCGCAGATCATTTCTACAAAGCCATTCCTGAATAGACGGGGAGTGTTGCATGGAGGGATGATAGTACACCGCGCCCAATTTCATGGCTCCATGAATGAAGTAGTATGGCATGATAATCATGCTGGTGTATAGGATGCGGTCTCCGGCTCTCGCACGGGAAAGCAACAACTCCGGCTGGGCAGGGCCAAATGAGAGGGGTTCCCTATTTTGAAAATAATCGGCGGTTGCAATGAGTTGCTCCCCGCCGATTGCCACCATCTGCAGGCAATAACCGACCAACACGGCCAGAGCCACCATCGCCCACCATTCATTGGGTCGGGTGGCCTCGGACTCTTGATCCTTTCCCCAATGGTGTATGAAGACTTCGTGGGTTTTGAGAAACAAATACCAAACGGCATTTCCGACTGCACCGAAAAGGATTGCAATCAAAGGAATCCACATTCTGAGAATCAGATCGCCGGGATGACTGGCACTATAAAAAAAGCAAACCGATATGACAAAAAGATAAGAAAACGTTATGCGAAGGGCCTTTCTTCCGCATTCACGAGGCAGTACTATAAAACCAAGAACAACTGCGGCACAAAACAACGGCGGAAATCCGAACAGCCCCCCCTCCAGTCTGACCATTTCGATGATAACCGTCATGAGGGACAACGCTGCACTGCTCACCATCGCAGGCAAAGAGGCTCTTCCTTTCAGAAGTGAGAAAAGATCGACAATGCCTGGGTTTCCGTATAGGGCGGAACTCCTCAGCGATAAAGCAACAACCCCAAAAAGAAAGAAAACGGGCAACCACGTTCTGACCCTTCGGTTGAACCCAGTGAGACTGAAAGCAAAAACTACTCCCGTGACAGAATAGATAAGTCCGACCTGGTGCATGGCAACAAGTGCTACTGACCCGAAAATGAGGCTCCAGGGTGCATCGCCATTTCTTGAAATGACTCGTGCCCACATGACACCAGCCATCGCCATGGCAATGTTCGAAGGCCCCACAATGTTAAGACCGGTATCTGGAAAAACTTTGAAAGCGAGAAGACCCAGGGCAACCCCGGCAGCAGGTAGACCCCACAAACTCGCCAGAAGAGAGGCAAACGCCAGTCCAAACAGGCAAGGCCCTGCAGTCCATACAATCCTATAGGCAGTCATCAAATCAAACCCGGCGTGATGCAGTCCTAACAAAATGAAAGACAGCAATGGATGATAGATGGGGAAAATTCTTGATCCTGCAAGTTGCCGTTGGTGAATCACTTCAGGGTCCGATACCTCCGAGTGGAACTGCTGGCGTAAATCATTCAGGGCGGGGCAATCCTGAAAGAAGCACTCCTCCATCTGCTTGGTCTTAAGTACATAGGTCAGAGTATCGTCCACTTCCGGTGGCAACACCCGCGTCCACAGAGGTACAGCTACAAAAACCGTCTGTACACCCGTCCAGACGGCAAATCCGGTGAGGAATACAAACAGGAAAACAAACCGCCTCCATCGGATAGAACCTGCCAGATATTTCAGATATTCGAATACGGAATAATCATTTTTTTTTATTGGAACGTTGTCTTTATTCATGATCTTCCATATAAAGCGTTGTTGACGATTCGCAAGGATTTTAGCAGGCACTCTGATTCGCACAAACCAGAAATCGAAGCATATTTACCAGAAAAGTATAGATGCTGCAAAAAGTTTATTTCTTTCGTGCAAGCCTTAAAACGTTTCAGGTTAGTCAAAATCAATTGAGCGAAAATGTTATCCGGAAAATAACAATGATTAATTGGAGAATCTAAGATTGAATAATTCCCCGATTGTCTTTAAACACTATCCCATCGAAAAGTATGGACTATTTGAAAACATTTTAATCGGTTGACTTGATCCCTTGAAACAGTGTAGATGGCAATTGGTGTTCTTGATCGATTTCAGGCACCCACCGAAATTAGGAGCAAGTCTTGTTCATGGAAGCTACCAATGAGAACCGGCGCCTTCAGCCCCATCCTTTGAGTAATGATGAGAATTGCCATTTATCCTTGGTCATTCCCGTGTATAATGAACGAGAAAACCTGAACCTCCTGCATCAGAGAATTCATCATGCACTTTCAGAGTCGGCTAAACCTTACGAAATCATCTATATCGACGATGGAAGCACGGACGGCAGTCTCGAAATACTCAAGAAAATTGCGATAGATGACCCATGCACAACGGTCATCCAATTCCGCCGCAATTTCGGACAGACCGCCGCAATTTCTGCGGGCATCGACCATTCCCGGGGCAATGTGATCGTTTTTCTGGATTCCGATTTACAGAATGATCCGGCGGATATTCCGGCCATGCTCGAAAAACTGCATGAAGGATATGATCTTGTCAGCGGATGGCGGAAAGACAGAAAGGATAACTGGTTCGACCGGAAAATCCCTTCGTTCTTGGCCAACTGGATGATTTCCCTGACCCTGGGGCTGCGCCTGCGGGATTACGGGTGCACGTTGAAGGCCTGCCGCCGCGAGTTGCTCGCCAACATAAGGCTGTATGGCCAAATGCATCGTTTCATCCCTATCTATGTAAAACTGGCTGGTGGGAAGATAATTGAAATTCCGGTGAATCATCTTCCGAGAACCAGCGGCAAGTCAAAGTATGGCCTGAGCCGGACTTTTCGTGTAATACTCGATCTGTTGACGGTAAAGTTCCTGAGCAGCTTTTCGGGAAGTCCGATTTATATTTTCGGCGGTTCGGGATTGGCGCTCATTGGCCTGAGTTCGGTCAGTGCGCTCGCCATGATCATACACAAGGTTTGCTATGGCATCTCTTTCGTCCAGACGCCTTTTCTCCTGCTCACGGCGTTTCTCTTTGTTCTGGGATTCCAGTCGATCTTCATGGGTCTGCTGGCTGAACTGCTCATAAGAACCTATCATGAATCGCAGGGGAAACCCACCTATGTCGTTCGAGAGATTTTCAACTAACACCCACGGAGCCCTGCATGTGCGGTATATGTGGTATCATCAATTATCGGAATGAAGCACCGGTCGACCGATCCCTCCTTGAAAGAATGACCCAAAGCATGTGGCATCGCGGTCCCGATGCATCGGGGCTTTATCTGAACGGATATGTCGGGTTGGGACATCGCCGCCTTTCCATCATCGACATCGAAACCGGCGGCCAGCCCATGGCAAACGAGGATAAAACCATCTGGATTGTCTTTAACGGTGAGATATACAATTCGCCCCAACTCCGGACTCAGATGCAACAGGCGGGGCACAAGTTCTCCACCGACTCGGATACGGAAGTAATCATTCATGCCTATGAGCACTTCGGTCATCGGTGCGTGGATATCCTCAACGGCATGTTTGCCTTTGCCATCTGGGATGTAAAGCAAAAAATACTGTTTGTTGCCAGGGACCGGGTGGGCATCAAGCCGCTTTATTACGCAGAAATAAACGGCACCTTCCTTTTCGGATCCGAACTCAAGACGATTCTGGCCAATCCCGCAGTCCCGCGAAGGTTAGACGCCGTTGCCCTCAACCAGTATCTTTCTTTTGAATACGTTCCCTCTCCCCGTAGCATTATTGAAGGTATCCGAAAACTCCCACCTGGCCATACCCTGACTCTGGAAAAGGGATCTATTCGTCTGCAGCAATATTGGGACATTCGTATCGACCGCAGTGAGTATGGCCAGGAGCGACGCACCGAAGCGACGTGCGCGTTGGAACTCGGCGTGATACTCAAGGAGTCGATACGCAAAGAACTCATTTCCGATGTCCCTCTGGGCGTCCTGCTCAGCGGAGGGATCGATTCGAGCGCCGTTGCCGCCATGATGGTGACACACTGTCATGGAGGCATAAAAAGTTTCTCCATTGCCAATGAGGAGCCTTCCTTTGACGAGTCTGGCTATGCCAGTCTGGTGGCGCGACATTTGGGCACTGAGCATCATGTTATGACGCTGACTTCCAGTGTTATGTTGGACTTTTTACCCGGAATGAGCGAATACATGGATGAACCCCTGGGGGATTCTTCCTTTGTTCCCACCTTTCTCCTTGCAGAATTCGCCCATCGCAAAGTCAAGGTGGTTCTAGGAGGAGACGGAGGCGATGAATTGTTTGCCGGATACCCGACACTGCAAGCGCATAAGATTTTTAACTGCTATCAGCGCCTGGTGCCGCGCGCACTCAGGGCCCTCCTGGTGCCCCGCATTGTAAATGCATTGCCCGTTTCCTTTGACTACATGAGCCTGGATTTCAGGCTGAGGCGATTTGTGACCGGACAAGGAGCGCCGCCCGCTATTCGACATCACCTCTGGATGGGATCCTTCAACGGAGTGCAAAGGGCACTGCTGCTCGGCACGCAGGCAGAAGGACACATGGATGACGCGGACGAACTCGTCATGCATCATTTGAAAGCCAGTCAGGCACGAGATCCCATTAATCAGATTCTCTATTGCGATATGAAGCTGTTCCTGGAAGGAGACATCCTTTCCAAGATCGACCGGGCGAGCATGGCCAACTCCCTGGAAGTTCGTGTGCCTTTATTGAATCCGGATATGCTGGCATATGTCTCGGGGCTTCCCCACCGGATGAAACTGGGAACGTTTACGACAAAACGAATACTGCGTAAGGCGGTAGAACACCTTCTGCCGCCGGGGATCATTAAACGCGGAAAAATGGGATTCAATATGCCCGTGGCGAAATGGCTGATCGGCCCGCTTCGCCCCCTGGCAGAGGATATGTTCTCGGAAGAACGGCTGAAACGTCGAGGTCTCTTCAATCCGGCATACGTGAGGCAGTTGATGGATGAACACCTTGCCTGGCGCAGAGACAACAGAAAGCTTCTGTGGACGCTTCTGGCGTTTGAACTCTGGTCCGATCGCTGGCTGCGGTAGAAGATGGAAGCCTCACTTTTTGATCAAAGACATTCGATAAGGAAATTGATGCGCATTCTTGTTCTGAGCTATGAATATCCTCCCGTGGGCGGCGGGGGGGGCCGAGTGGCGGAAGACATTTGCCGGGTGCTGGCAGCTCGAGGGCATAAGATTTACGTGCAGACAGCACAATGGAACGGACTTCCCCTGATGGAAGAAAAGGATGGGTACACCATCCACCGTATTCGAGGCATTCGTCGAAGCGCTTTTGCATGCTCCATCTTTGAAATGGCTGCTTTTGTTCTTACTAGCATCGTGCCCACGATCCAGCACACCATACAATGGAAACCCGACATTATTCACGTGCACTTCGCCGTCCCAACAGGAGTTGTCGGCTGGATTGTGCACAGCGTGACCGGAACACCCTATCTGCTTTCCACACAACTGGGCGATGTACCGGGCGGCATTCCGGAACAAACGGACCATTTGTTCCGCTGGATCAAGCCCTTCACCATCCCCATATGGAAGGATGCCGTTGCTGTTACGGTTCCGAGCGGACATATAGCTCGCATGGCAGTTGAATCCTATGGAGTTTGCCCGGAAATCATCCCAAACGGCGTGGATAGTGATGGACTACGGAAAAGTCCTGAAACCGATCATACCCCCGTACGCATTGTTTTCTGCGGGCGCTTCAACGCTCAGAAGAATCTGCTCTTTATGATGGATGTACTGAAGCGGATCCGCGAGCTTGCATGGCAAATGGACATGATAGGAGACGGGCCAGAGATGGGGCCAGTGAGAAAAAAGGCACGCGATGCCGGAATCGAGGATCGAATTGTCTTCCATGGGTGGGTCCCGCCGGACAGGGCCGAGTCAGTGATGAATGAAAGCGATATTCTCTTTTTGCCGTCTCTGTCGGAGGGCATGCCCGTTGTCGGAGGCCGGGCGCTTGGCCTCGGACTCGCCATCGTCGGCAGCAACGTGGGTGGCATCGACGATCTGGTTCGGCATGGAGAGAATGGATTTCTTTGCCCGGTAAACGACGCGGAGGGGTTTGAGAACGCGCTCCGTCTCCTTTTGACATCCGGAGACATGCTGATGACCATGAAGAAGAAAAGCAGGGCCGAGGCCCGAAGATTCGATTTGCAGACCATTGTCACGCGCTATGAACATCTGTTTGAGGATATGATTTTTCATAAGGAACGCGCCTGAGTGCATTGAGATACCGACGAACCATCCCTGCGCATGCTTCGAGAAGAAGCCCGTATTTTGCTCTGGCAAAAACAGAAAAAACAAGGAGTGTCATATGGCATCTATCACGGAAAATGTTTACGGTGTTGGTGATTCTCCCATACGCATATGTCATGTCATCGATAGCTTACGCCGCGACGGAGCTCAAAAAGTCCTGGTGAATCTGGTCAAGGGGCTTGCGCTCCGCGGCTATGATCAACACGTTTATTGCCTCAATGATGCTGCTTCACCGGATATGGTGCGAATGCTTATGGAGAGCGGTGCCACCGTGGAGATTATCGGCAAGGCCAAGTTATTGAGCGGATACGGAGGACTGCACATTCTGCACGAATTCAGAAGCCGGCGCCCACACATTGTTCAGACATTTCTTTTCTTCAGCGACGTTATGG
>AMWB02004362.1_pt1 | contig 17441 bp, 21 predicted proteins | sample 200311 | NCBI WGS metagenome assembly AMWB02 (sample SAMN02737377, study PRJNA173069) | bioreactor metagenome | biome: anode biofilm in microbial fuel cells | place: USA: California | collected 2010-12-16 | reverse complement strand
TATCCTCGACGTATATACGGAACGCAAACATTAGTGACGCAACTATCAGATAGGAGATGTTATGTCGACAACAAACGACCAAGGGATAAGCCAGTTAGCCCGTACCGTTATGACCTTTATTGACCGGGTTGGGTTCCCTATTTTTGCGTTCATTATGATGAGCATTATTTGTTTTTATTCTATCGACAAGATGAACAAATCCGTCCAGTCGAATACTAATGTGCTGGTAGAATTGACCACGACATTCAAGTCTTTTCAGGGGCAAGTACAACTCGACCACCGGGCTATGCTAGACGAGCTAAGAAGAAAATGAATGATGAACTTATAAAAATCAACCATGATGTGAACTGGAAGGTTATAGCGGAGAGCAATCTTCTGGCGGCGAGAGCCATGTTAAGCATGGCGCATAATGCGGCTAGGATGCACATAAAAGAGAACGGGGCAATAGAGTTAAGGGACATGGCAGAGGACGCCATATACGAGATAGATATGTACGGCAAGAACCATATAACCAACTGGCAACCGCAAGATTTGGGGGCGATATGATACAGAAATTATTTTCAGCAAGATTCTGGACTATCTTAATGGTTACATTTACATATTGCTGGATAGTGATGGCTACGGCGAGGGCATACCTTGATAGGGCAACTCCAGATAAGCTAGAAGGGTTCGCTATGGGTATTGTAATGGGGTTTTCGTCGTTTGCTGTTAAAACACTAATTGAATATTTTAATCGGGACAGAACACCAACTAACGGAGGGACAAAATGATTAAAAAATTCTTATTGATTTCTTATCTGGTTCTAATGTGTTCGGTGGCGAGAGCGGAGGATTTCTCGGTTATTGACGGGCTTAAGAAGTTGCCCGGCATGAAACAGGGGATAGCTTACTCGTTCTTGGACAATAAGGTAAACTACCTGTCCACGATTGAGGTGTTCCAATGGGCTATCTTCTCTGGGGAGGTTGGGTACGCCGGGGATGCTGATGCTACCGACCATAAGCTGGTCGGGGTAGTTTCAACGTCCCTGCTGAACCTCAAGCAGTTAGGCGTCAATGTTCCCATACTTGACTTACTGGATTTCAGGCTTGGGATTTATGGTGGCGTGGGAGGGATTAACCTTGGTGATTTCCCAGATATGAGAGGCAATAACGAGTTCGATTGGGGCGCAAGTTTAACGGCAATTACTCTTAAATTCTAGGTAGATTATGGCAGAAATCCGTAAAGGGTTCTCGTGGGGTAGCTTGATTTCAATTATAGGATTGATTGCCATTATCGCTTATTTAGCTTGGCAATCGACCAATAAGACCGACCAGACTAGCTACTCTAAGGGCGCAACACACACCGAGAACGTGACTAACTATACGGTTTCTCCGGTGCAAAACCTTTACCCATTGTCAATCCCCGGATGTTCGCCGTTTATCCGCATGGACACGCCCGGAGGAATAAAGTATCCAGAGGCGGAGAAGAAACCGCAGAAATGAGAAGTTATGTTGATACCTATTTTGTTCATTATATCTTCTGCCATAGCATATTTTGTTGGCGGAGAAAAGTGGGGGCATACGTTATTACGTGATATTGGCTGTCCTATGTACATTTTCGGAATGGCGTGGTTCCTTTTCGGCTGGTCATGGTGGTATTTGCTTGGTTTTGGTATCTGTTGGGGAGGATTAACGATAGGTGACGACGTGGCTGGGTCTAAGTGGTATTGGAGTATGCACGGGTTCGTCGTTGGTTTGTCGATGTGTGTTATATCAATCTGGTGGGGTCTTGGACTAGCACTACTGGTCGCAGGGTTGACTTATCTGGTAAGCAAGTTCCTCAACAAAGGCGGTATTGACGTTTGGTGTCGTGGTTTGATATACGGCAGTATGCCGTTGATATTATTGAAAATTTTGCCTAATTGACAAAATAAAGGTGGTTTTTATGACATTTGGCAATCTTCTGCTACGTCTAAAATTAGAAGCTCCTAATATTGGTGTTACTGGAGTTGATGACACTACTTTTCTAAATCTTTGCAATCAGGCATGTGATATATTTAATTTAATAGCTAAAGTTTACAAAGGATATACAGATTTCGCAATACAGGCAAATAAATCGGTATATAATATCTCAGAAGTAGCTCCTAATTATTTAGGGACAGATAAGCGAGGGGTATTCTGTCTTGATTCTTCTAGTAAGTGGAAGAGAGTAATCCCCAAGACCGAGGCGTGGATTTCCACCAGATACCAAGACTACCTTAATGCTTCTTCTGTATATTTACCGACATTTTATTATATAGATGGCGATGAATTAGGGTTTTATCCTCCTCCGTCTACGGATATATCTAACGGGTGTAGACTCTTCCACCTTAAAAAGGCTAATCCGATGAGTAATGCTAATCATTATCCATTCTCCGGGTCAACAACAGAGATAACAGCATTAAGACCAGCAGACGAAGCTATTATTGCTTTTGTTCTCTGGAAGCTAAAACCTGCTTATGGTCAGGTAACGGATATAGATTTAAGTGAGCGCAGGTTTCTTACCGAGTGTCAGAAATCTGCCAAACAGATCGGACGTAGAAAAGACCTTTCTAATGACTTTGGGTATGGGTTAAAGATATGAGAAAGTTTATATTTTCTTTATTATTTTCTTTATTGAGTACGGTAGCTTTTGCACAGACCGACTCAATGGTATTTATAGATAACTTTTCCGACGGGATGAAGCCGCATATATCTGAATATCTCTTGGATAATGGCGAAGCAGAACAAGCAATAAACGTAAGAATAAACAACAAGTACGGCGACCTAGCAAAACGTCCCAAGAGATTATTATTAGCTAAATGTCATTCCTATCCAGTAAAGAGCCTTTACCGTTACTATCTTAGCGATGCGAACAAGTATACCATAGCGACATCATCAACATATCTTGATGCTATTGATTCTAATGGTTCATGCGTAACTCTATTCGACTTGGCAAGCGATAGTAAGCGGTGGTCATTTGTTACGTTCAAGGACATGCTTATCGGGATTAACGGAACGAATAATGCTAAGAAGTGGGATGGTAAAACGCAGGTCACTAGCGCAGACGGGTCGAGGACAACCAATAATCTTACGGCTGATCTTGGTGCGCCGTTCGCCGAATTGAACACAGGAACAAACCTTTCCGCATCAAAATGGTATCAGTATAAAATTGCGTACTACGATGTTGATTCGGGGATATATACATATTCTTCCGCAAGAAGCAATCCAATCCTTACGCTTGATACGGATATCTATAACATCACGCTAACGGATATTCCGCTTGGGCAGTCTGGTGTTGATATGCGGATAATATACCGAACGGTAGGGGATGCCAGCCGGACTGCGGTCCTAGCGGATAATAGTTTCTATAAAGTAGCTATTATAAACGATAATTCCACGCAGACATACAATGATACCATGACAGACGCCACGCTTACTGGCGACGCCGCCCCCACATGGTCAACCGTTACTGGAAGCGGATATGATGTAACCCCACCTAAAGCTAAATATGCGGTAATCAACGGGGATAGGCTGTTTCTTGCTAATGACCCATCCGGTACGGATAGCGGGAAGTCGATTATTTATTACTCTCCGGTCTTAAAACAGGACTATTTTTATTATCATACAGATTATGAACTTATCCGACCTGACGACGGAGATGAAATAACATTCATTAAGAACCTGTTAGGCATACTTACAGTTGGTAAGACAAGGACGATAAGTAAATTTTATACCGAGGGGTCAACGACAAATTGGAGTATAAGCAATCCCTTCTCGTTCATGGGATGTGTAGCCCCATATAGTGCTGTTAATGGTATTAACGGTATCATTTACCTAGGGCGGTATGGTCTTTATAACTTTAACGGTCAATCGAGTGAACTAATATCTGATGTCGTAACAAATAAGATCCGTGATATCCTTGAAACCAATCAAGACGAAGTATTTGGCATATACCATGACAATAGTTATTACATGGCATATACCAGTATCGAGAGCGGTGCGGCTAACAATGACCGTGTTCTATTATTAGACGTTACTCGTAATGCCTATGTTGAAGACCATATTAATGTTGATTCATTCGCCAATTATGATTCTGGTGATGATTCAGGGACATTATATTCTGGAAGTAGTGACGTAGATGGTGCGATTTATGCTCATTCTATAGGGGTAAACCGACTGATATATCGGTATAAAAGCCAGATAGACGAAGGGATATATACTGATACTTATGTTGGAGGAACAGAGAACTCTCCGACGATAACGCTGGGGACAAATCAAACATGGGCTGAATTGGGTGTGGGAACATGGGCGGATTCAGGAAGCTGGACGTGGCTTTTACATGCCCAAACAGGATATTGGTACTCTCCAATCGTGCAGATAAATGCTGACACCTTAGATAAATTACAATGGAACGAAAGTCTTGGCACGTCGGGGGATATTACATTTGCTGTTCGGACAGGAGCAACTTCCGGGGCCGTATCTGCGGCCGCATGGTCATCGGAGTTCACAGATCCGTCCGGTTCAGATGTATCCGCAATAACAGGTAATGTATTTATCCAGTTACGGGCTAAGTTGACAACAACTTCGTGGACTGAAACTCCGACATTATATTTATCTGATTATTTTGTGATAAAACTATCTTATAAGAAGAGTGGAAACGTATCTGAGCCTTCGTTCTTGTCATTTTGGCAAGGTGGTATAAATACTCTTGGCTCTGATAATCCTAAAAGGCTTAAAGAAATCCAAGTATTCTATTCTGGAACGCAAGGAACTCTAGGTGTTTCCTATACTGACGAGGGCGGAACATCTCGGACATTTGATGTTGATATGTCTATATCTCCTTCTCTATCTAATACAGATCAGTATTATGGAACAGATGATAATAAAATCTATGTCTATATACCGTCATACACAGACCAGCCTTCTAGCCGGTCATTCCAGTTCAGTATTTCTGAAACTGGGACTGAGGATTGGCATACTAAAAGGATTGGCATACGGTTTGAAACTTTGCCATATACCGTAAGGCAGGGGAGAATATGAAGAAAACTCTTTTATTCCCGATTTTGTTGATATGTTCACTTGCTCAAGCACAAGAGGTTATTGTTTCTTATAATAATAGCACTATCCCAGTATTGAATGAGGAACTGCGAAAGTCAAGAAATGACATCCGTCAGAACACGTCTTCTATTTCAGACCTTGTTACGGATATGGTAATGATTAATGCCAAGTTTCCGGTATCAATAGCAAATGGCGGTACTGGCAGCATTACACAGCAAACAGCCATAGACGCCCTTACAGTGCCAACGGCAGGAACTCCTGATCAGGTTTGGACAACCGATGGAACACACGGAAGCTGGCAAAATGGATCAGTCCCAACTTATTATGCTTCATCTACGGAAGAAATAGGAATAGCGGCAACGGAAAGAAATGGTACTGATGCAACTTATACAAAGAAAAAAGAAATAACATTTGTAGGCAATGGCGAGTTAACTATTTCTTTTGAATTAAAGAATACTGATACCCACCCAGGGTGCGATACATCTTATGGAAGAATTTATAGAAATGGAGTTGCAGTAGGCACAGAACGTACAATAGGGGGTTGCTCTGATACATATAGTACATTTACTGAAACAATATCTGGTTGGTCTAATGGAGATAAAATTCAGTTATATTGTAAAGCCAATGGAAATTATTATTACGTTAAAAATTTTATAGTTTACGGAACGACTCTTCAGGTAAATACAGATTAGGAGATGATATGAAAAAGATGTTTGTTTCATTGTTGGCATTAGCTCTATTTGTTGGAAATTCGTGGGCCGCAGATGAATGGCTAAAGGGAAGACCATTGTCTACCGATTCATGGATAAATTTCCCGGCAGATAACCAGGCCAATAACAATTCATTGGATAGGCTTCTGGCTAATTATCGGCGTGGGATGGATTTAACTTATTCTTCCGCGACTACCATTTCTATGTCTGCGGGCGAAGTCGTTTGTTCTAATGCCGCTGGCACAGTAAGGAAAATGCGCCAGAATACTTCGGCCACGAATGTTACTTTTAGCGATTTAGATACTGGGTCAGAGGCTTCTTCGACGACGTATTATATATATGCCAACTGTGATGCAGACGCCACGACTGCTACATTCAAGATTTCAGCGAGTTCGACTACTCCGACAGGAGTTACTTATTATAAACGATTAGGGTCATTCTATAATGATAGCTCAAGTAATATTTCAATAAATCCCATTACAAATGATAATGTTTCTAGCCTTGCTTCTTATGATAGCGGATGGTTTTCAGTAGTGGCGGCGACGAATTATACCAAGACACATAATCTTGGGACTAATAAGTTATTGTATAAATTATATTTTTCTCCTGACGGAGGCACAACCGTATATGAATGTTTTACTCATAATTCTTCTGACGGCCCGTCGTATGCTACAAGTGTGGCTGTAAATCTCACGACATTTTCTATATGTACGGCAGCTAATGGGCCTTCTGCAAGGTGGAGTTCAGGAGCAATAGTCGCATACACAAGTGGATATTTAAGAATAGTCGCTATTTCATTATAGAAAGGAATGACTTTATGTATATTCTATTAGCTGTTTTTCTATTATTTCAAACAACCGTTTGGGCTGATGTTTATGTAATCCATAAGGGTACGGAGATATTTTCTATATCTCAGAAAGATGATACCGAAATCCCCGTCGGATTTGAAATAGAAAGAATAAAAGGAGAGACTTTAGAGAGTCTTTCTCTAACAAGACCGATTGACGAGTATTCTTTTAAAGATAAGAAATTTAAAGTTGATGCTGATAAAATTAAGGCTAAAGAAGATAAGCAACTCGCTGAAGAAAAAGCCATAAATGATAAGAAAGAAGCAAGGAAATCTGGTATTGATAAACTGAAAGCATTAGGACTTACTGAAGCAGAAATTACTGCTATGTTAGGTAAATAATATGCAAGATGTTATTGAGATGCCACCACAGCGAACAGTTAACCTTAATTATCGCCAGATAATACTTGCTATTGAGGCTAAGATTAAGAGTATGCCAGGCGCTCTTGGGGAAGACCCATTCCCATTGAGACATTCATTTGCTAAAGGAATATATATCCGTGAATTGTTGATACCAAAAGGTTATTTTGTTGTTGGTAAGCTTCATCGTGGAAGTTATTTCAATTGCGTATTATCTGGGGATATGTCTATTTTGACAGAAGAAGGCGTAAGGCGAGTAAAAGGCCCATGCTGGAACATTTCACCTGATGGTATGAAGCGGTTTGGATATTCGCATGAAGATACTGTATGGGTTACTGTACATTCCAATCCTGATAATATTACTGACATTGAAACACTAGAGAACATGATCCATGCAAAGGATTATGATGAATTACCACAGATTATTGATGTTGGTTGTGATATAGATAAAATTATATGTGATATGCAGAAGCCTTTTGATGTTGATGGTTTTCGGGAGTTAACAAAAAGAATTTTTGAACATGAGAAAGATGGTTTTTGGAGTGATTGGACAAAGGAACAACAAGACATATATATGTCTGGAGATTGGGAAGCTTTTTCGAGAAGCAGAGGATATTCAGAACAAGAAATATCTGACCTTAGAGAGTGGATACGGATTAAAGAAGATGCGGAGTCGTTAGGAATTAATGCTTTAGAACTGATTAAAGATTTAGCGCTTGATTGTGCGTTGAAAAATATTCAGAAAGATACTAATGGTGAAATACTGCTATCTTCACATATTCCTTCCAGCAGAAAAACACCTTATAAGAAAATAAATCTATGAAAATCATACAGATGTCTATATCAATGACGGAGGTGTTATGAGCGGCGTAGCCACAGCAGTTGTAGCAGCGGCAGCTATTGGGGCCGGTGTTTCTGCATATTCAGGACATCAGGCAAGCAAGGCCGCGAAATCAGCCGGAGCAAGAATTGGCGCTTTGGAATACGAAGAAGACCCGAATTATTCTGAAACGCAAGCGGCATTGAAGAAGCTAGGGTTAGGACTTCTCGAAGGTGATGTCCCCGAATATTACAAGTCCATTGGAGAATATGGCGGTGGCGATTTGGAGAAAATTATCGGCATGACCACAAGAGATATTGAGAAATCCGCAGCGGAGTCTATGGCGGCAAGTGGAAGGTCGAGAGGAGGTGCTTTAGCTCCTGTTACGGCACAGTCGATTGCTGACACTGCCTTGAAGTTGAGATACTCTGACTTTGAAAGGTCTTTAGCTGGCAAACAGTACCTTCTCAATACTGGAATAGGAACAACAGAAGGCGTAAGAACCGCCGCAACTGGAGTCCAGTCTGAAAAGAACCAACTTAATGTTAACAAAGCTGGAGCATTGAACGAGCTTGATTTTGCAAAGGCCGATGCGAACAGTCAAGAAGTTGCTGGATATGGGGCGGCATTGACCAGTATTATTGATGGTCTTTGGGGTACGGGAGGGTTACTTGGTAAGAAGACAACTACGACAGGAACAACCAACCAGACAGGTGTTAGCGACCTTGGTGCAATAAGTAAAAGATATAGTTCATCAGAACTTAATGATATATTGGCAAGCATAAGGAAATAGCGAGGCAATTATGGGGCTAACAAGCGGAGCGATAGACGTAGTTGGTGGGGCAATGACCCAATACCGGACTTCAGTCAATCACTTGATGGCGATAAGCCAAGCTCGTCGGAAAATGAAACAGGAAGATGAAGACCGTGCGTTTGAAAAGAAAAAGCGTGAATTGGAATTGGAAGAGTTGCAACGAAAGGGGAGGGTCTCTGACCTTGAATTTGATATCCTTAATTCTCAATTAAGAGAATATAATAAACAGCAAGAACAGATTGCCAAAGGAAGACAAGTAACTATAAAGCAGGCAGAACATAAAGAAAAAACTTTAGCAAGTCAGGCTCTAAACTTTACGCAATCTGTTTTTAGACATAATCCAAAGTTAGCACAGAATTTTCTTGAGTCGGTACGTTTACCCGGAGAACAACGAGGAGATGAATTAGAACCTACTACATCTTACGGAAGACTGGGGTTTCGTAGAAGAAAGTCAAGTGCTTCTACCGTTAAACCCATATCAACCATCGAACAGATATTAATTAAGAAGGCCAAAGGCGAACAACTTTCTCCCGGCGAAGTTGAAATATTCAATACTAAATTTTCTAAACCATTGAAATCAACTAGCACAACAGAACAAATAAAACAATTAGTCGCAGAAGGAAAAACGCTCACTCCTGAACAGCAAAAATACCATGACTTATACATCAAAGAGCCTAAAAAACCGAAAGAAATAACTAATAAAGAAATAATGGATGAAGCAAGGTCTATTGCAAAGGCCGACGGTGATGAATCTAAATGGCGAGAGTATATTCAGGAAGCAAAGGCAGTTCTTGGCGGTGAGTTGCCAACAAAGAATGATTTATTACGTTCTGATGGTTCTGAAAAAGGCCCAGGATTTTTAGGAACATTTCAACTACCAGACGGAAAGATAGCTACTGAAATAAGTATAGGTGTTGAGTTTGATGGTAAAAAAATGGAGATACCATCTCTTGTTCCTACATTATCAAACGATGAGGTCAAATATTTACTAGAGGGGAATAAGCCAACAAGACAAATAGTTGATAAGGCTGTTGCTCATGCTAGAAAAAGAATTTCGCAAAAGAAGAGTGTTTTTGCAGACGAGTCAGATGTTCTTAAAAAGTCTAATACTATGAAGGGACTTACCCAAGAACGCATTACTGGCCCGGAGATTACTGAAGAGAGAATAGCCAGAGAGAAACAGAGTAAAATAAAAGTAAAGGCTCCTGATGGACGTGTTGGATATATCCCAAGAAGTAAGCTCGAAGAAGCCAAGCGAAGAGGATTCACAGTCCTTTGAGGACTTGGGTTTTGTCGAAGAACCTAAGACTAGCAGATCAGAGTATGCTGACCTCGGGTTTGAGCCTATTCCTACTAATCCAATCCTTGAATCAATTAATAAATTAGGTAATGCTATAAAAAACATCCCTATAGGCGGAGGCATGACTGCCGGTGAAGCGGCTTCTATGCGTGGGAAATCCGACCTTGATAAAGTTATCAATGAACTTCCTGATGTGACAATAAATAATATCAAAGAATCATTTCTAAGAGGAAATGTATCCGCAGAGATTGACCAAGCCTCATACATGGCTTTAACTGGCGAACTAGATTTTGATAAGGACGTAAAGCCTCTTAAAGACCAACAAGAAAAGATAATCCAATCCGACCCAATTAAAGGTAAAAATACCATATCCAAGGCTATTTATGATATTTCCAGCATGGTTCCGTCTATTGCTAAAGGCATAATAGAAGGTGCTGGTACTGGTGCTGGTGCTGGGTTGGCTGTTGCCTCGACAGGGATAGGTGCGCCTACGGCTCTTGCGGCATTTGGGGTAGGAACAGCAGTTGGTTCTTATGAATATTGGCGCAGACAGGGTGCTGGCCAACTATATGCAGAATTGCGGTCTAACGACATACCAGACCAAATATCCAAGCCAATAGCTCATCTTGGCGGAGCAATGTATTCGGCTATCGAATTTTCTCAAGTAGATAAACTAATCCCCGGAGTCAAGAATCAGGCAAAACTTATCATTGCAGATAGTCTTAAAAGAACAATAGGGAAATTATCGTTAATTTATGGAGCAAATTGGGCTGAAGAGGTTGGTGAAGAAGGGTTACAAGAGATAGTTCAAGGAACATCAAAAGAGGTCGCTAGTATTCTGGCCGGAACAAATAATAAATCTAATGAAAGAATCATTTTTGATGTATTGGCTAATGGTTGGGAAGCGGCAAAGAGTTCTGCTATCCCAATGCTATTGTTAATGGGGCCAAGTGCGGCGGTAGCAGGCAAAGAAGCTGTAGCTAGTGAAAAGATTAAAGAAGATGTCAGGCGTGAAGTCGTCCGCAGGGTTATTGAAGAATCTAAAATCCAAGAAGAAAAAGAAAAGTTATTCCAACCTGCTGGAAAACAAACTGAACCAGTTAGCGAAAGCCAACTTCCGCCAGTAACAACAATGGCGGACGGAACGGCTATTCCGTTGGAAGTTAAACCGGGTGAAGAACAGGTATCTAAAACTAAAGATGTTTCACGTGAAACGACTAAAGAAATAACGGATATTGACAAACAACTATCACAATTTGAAGGTGAAGGCAGTGCAGTAGTACCAATAGAAGATGACAATAAACCGCTCGAACAGGAGATTTCAGATGTTAAGAAAAACATCCCAAGGGTGGAAGGTGGTAAGCAAGAAGGGGAGAAGCCTATCGCAACCGGACTTGAGCAAGGAACAGGCGAAAAAACGCCTGAAACAGGTGGAGTTCTTCAAACACCTAAAGAAAAAGAAGAAGTAATACCATCTCGACCCGAGGACTTCGCAACGGCGGAGGAGTATGTATCTAGCAGAAAAGCGGGAATATTATCAACTGAAGATTTAGAACTGGCGCCAGAAAAGGCAATAAAACAGAACATTGTCGGAGCGGCCTTTATTCAAGACGGGAAGATTATTGGGGAGAGATATTCAGAAGGGGCAATGAACCACTCTGATATCGCAGAGAAATACGATATCGATTATCAGAAAGCAAAGCCTGGATTTATTGATAAAGAAGGAAATTTTTTATATCAATTCGAAGAAGATATTCCCAAATCCCAACTGACCGCCGAGTGGGAAGCGGCGAGGAAGGCAAAGGAGAAGTCAACTCTGCCTCCAGTTGAGAGTCAAGTTACGCCGTCAATTAAAGCGCCTATTGAGCCTCCGGCTAAACCTCCGGCGTCTACTCCTAAAACACAGCAGGTTGTTCCTGAAGGTGAAAAGATAAGAGGTCTTTCTAAGTCTGTTGAAGAACGTGCTATTAAAGAAGGACTTGTTGAATCTTTGGGAGATCTACCTACTTACAAGACTAGAAACATGGATGAGGTTGCGGCAAAAGTATCTGAATTTATAAATAATGATTATGACTTAGCAAAGAGAATTGCTTTAGGCGAAGCACCTGAACAAGGAGATGTTCGTTCGCAAGAATTATTTACAGGGTTAAGTATTAAAGCTCTTGCGGAAGATGATATTGATACTATTCGTGAGCTTGCGTTATCTGAGAAGGCAACGGCGATTGCGACGGAGTTAGGGCAACGTGTGAAGGCTTATGACGCACAAGAAGAACTCAGTCCTGTATCCGCTATTCGTGACATTCAAGATGTTAGAACTAAATCCGCTGAGAAAAAAATAGGTAAAGAAAAAATCAAGTCCGAGAAGAAATCCGAAGTAGCCAACATAAAAGAGTCTATCAAGGCAGTTGTTAAGAAACAAAACTGGGCAGAATTCATAAAATCTCTGGAGTGCTAATGCGGTGTATACCAAAACACTTAGTTAACGAGTTTTTATCTAGGTTGAAATCCGGCGAGATAACGCCTGAGAAGCTAATGGAAATGGACTCTGCCCAAAGGAATGGGTATTTTGCTTCGTTTTTAGGCGCAGAAACAGCGCAATTCTTGAACGCTTCCTTTGAGAGCAAGATGCTTCTTAAAGGGCAACAGGAAGGTATTATCAACTGGGCGAAACAGGCTTCCGGCATGAAGCAATCAGCATATAAAGATATTCTTACCAGAGTTAATAAAATGGATTCTGTCCTTACTCCTCAGAACCAAGATGCGTTCCTTGAAGATTTGGTGGCGCATAAGTTAGGTATATCTGTCACTATGCAAGAGGCGGCTAACCTGGCTTCGTTAGCAAAGGACGCATTAAAGCTAAAAGAGAACATTAAAGCAGAGGTACTAAAACCGGACTATTTGAGGAATGAAACACCAGTCCAATATGCCAATCGTATCGAGTACGGGTATGCTCATGGTGAGTTTATAGATTATTATACTGGATTAAAGCATGAATCTGATCGGGTGGCATTAAGAGAATATATCAAGCCTGCTAACTGGGGAAGGCTAATATCAAAGACCGGGGGGTATGCCAAGGCGTTGAAAGCCTCGTTTGACAATAGTGTTATTGGTCGACAAGGGTTTGTTACTGCCATGACGCATCCTGAAATATGGGCGAAGAATTCTGCTCGGTCGTTTGGTGATTTCTGGAATTCAATGACGGGTAAAGACGCAATGAAAGAAGTCCGAGCTGACATTATATCTCGGCCTAATTCAATCAATCATCTTTACCAGAAAGAGAAGTTAGCGGTTGGCGTGGTTGAAGAAGCATATCCGACTTCTGCGCCAGAGAAGATACCATATTTGGGTAAAGTATTCAAAGGGTCACAGGATGCTTTTACGGCATGGCAGTATCGGACACGCGCGGATACTTTTGACTTATTGGTAGATGTTGCCAATAAATCAGGAGCAGATATCAAAGGACTCGGCATGGTTGTAAATTCCATGACTGGACGTGGGAACCTCGGGAACTGGGAACCCAATGCTACGGCATTTAATAATATCTTTTTCTCTCCGAGGTATGTGAAGGCAAATATTGATGTACTAACTGCTCATGCTCTTGATAAAGGTATAGGAGGTTTTGCGAGAAAACAAGCGGCAATGAACTTAGTAAAAGTTATTGTTGGTTCAGGGATTATTCTAGGGATTGCCAAGGCATTAGACCCGGATAGTGTAGAAGAAGACCCCAGGAGTTCTGATTTCGGGAAGATAAGAATTGGGAATACAAGGTTTACCGTAACAGGTGGATTAGCTGGCTTGGTCATATTGACATCGAGAGTGTTTAGCCTGTCAACTAAGAGTAGTACAACTGGGTTAGTAACGCCTTTGAACTCGGGAGAATATGGGGCTAAGACAATTAAGGATATAATTTTTGATTTCCTTGAAGGAAAGTTATCTCCTGTAATGGCAGTAATCAGAGATTTGGCAGAAGGAAAAGACTTCCAAGGTAGACGACCAACAGTCTTGGGCGAGATGAATAATCTATTTACTCCGCTCCCCATCTCTAATGCGATAGAGGTATTTTCTGATCCTGACTCTGCTAATGTTCTACTCGCGTTGATTGCTGATGGATTAGGTGTTGGTACTAATACTTATGGTGCGGCGGTTGATTGGAGTTCTAATATTGGATTGGAATTAAGACAATTTCACGAACGGATTGGTGAAGAAAAATTCAAAGAAGCAAATAAATTGTTTAACGAACGATACAGAGAAATGTTGAAAAAAGCTCAATCTGACGAAAGATATAATGCTCTTAGTGACGAAGATAAAGCCGATGTCCTCCAAAAAGAGCGGACTCAAATAAAAGAAAAGATATTCAAGGAATACAGATTCCGTTACCGACCGGAAAAGAAAAGACTTCCTGATATTAGATAAGCGCATTGGTATCTCAAGGGAGATGTCCAATCCGCATTGCCACAGCCGTTCAAATTATGAATTGGCAAAGGCCAAGCCCCCGTAAATCCGGGGGCTTTTTTTACAACAACTACTTATCGCCACGTCCTTATAGAAATATCTTCTAACCAAGTAAATACACAGAAGTATAGATAATACCCCAGCCAAACAATGCTTATGGCGAATACCATCCACAATAATGACGATAAGAACTTCCGTATTCTTCTACGGTGTAGACGTAGTAGGCGCATCTTTAACTTCCCTTGTTTTATCTTCTTCGTCCTCAAGTAGAAATATTACCACTAAACATCCAGCACAAAAACCAGACCCAAAAAACTGCGGTGCTCCATGTAATGAACCGTCTATAGATAAAATTGCCGATATGAAATTGAAGAGTGTTATAAAAAGCATGAATATCTTTGCGAACATATTATTCCTCCACTTTTTGTCTTCCTCTAATACTTACGATAAGAACTAACGATAGGAGAACTCCAAAGCAAAGCAATAACGCTTCCGTACTATTAGGGAGTTTTGGGAAGCGTTCTAGTCTATCCAACATGGGATATGGGATAACTTCCATATATGTAGTAACGGGGTCTGGACAGCATAAAATATCTGGTTCTCCTACTTCTTTTATAAACGAAGCTGAATGATACCCAATAGCAGTATTGTAAGAACCAGATGTAAATTGATAAATTGTACCGTCTATAGATACATCCATCTTACTCCTCCTTGATCGCTTCGTACCACGCTCTTGCCATAACTAAATACCCAACATCATTAGGGTGTACTCCGTCAAATGATGTGTTCATGGGATACCGAGTTAATTCATAGTTTATGTATTCAAATCTGACTTTACTGGCATGGGAAACAATCATCAACCAATCGTTATATTCTTCAACATTAAACTTCGTTGAGTCTGGAATTGAACATATAATAATTTTAGCTTTTGATTTTTCTCTTATGTGTTCAATAGTAAAGAAAACATTACGCATTGATTTTATGACTGGTATTTTTTGGTCAACATCATTAGTACCTGCCATATACAGAACATAATCTGGTTTGTACTTCATAATTGCCATCGGGACTTCTTCCAAAATGGCAGCAGTAGTCCCTCCCATAATAGAATACCCATATACTTCATACTTATCTCCTAGAAACCTCTGGAGATATGTCCTATACCCTTGTCCATCTGTACTCCCGTACCCCGTTGTTATCGAGTCCCCCAAACACAGCACGGTCTTAACTCGTATCTGTGGATATATGGATATCCACATCACAATCGGTAATAGTATGCACAATGCGATTAGTAGGTATGGTTTCTGTTTCATTTGTCACCTCTAAATTTAATCGTTGGAGGCAGGGAATTTCAGCCCTGCACGTCGTTACTTATTAGCAACATTTGTCGAGTGGACTGTTGCCACGCCACTCCTAGCCGTGAGGTTAGTCCACGGCTCCCGTTCCTTTCAATTACGACACGCTACGGACAAGCCTGCGTCTTTTTCCGCCACTCCAACAATTAAACTAAACTGTACTTGTTCCTTCCACACCACGCCGATCACGGTCTGCCGTTCTCTTTCCTAGCCACATTAGAGCTTCTTCTAGCTTAGTAATTGCAACCGCATTTTCACGGCATTTGTATTGACTTTCCTGAAATGATTGCAAGCGGTCAATAACCATTACAATCAAGTCCTCATTCATCACGCCATTAACGCCGTTTTCCTTGATTGGGCCTTTCTGAAAGTGTATATCGTCAATCACGCCACCCTTTACGTCAACTGATTCAACAGCATAATGATGATTTGCGTTAAATTCTTTTTCATCCATAGCAACTACCCGAGTGTATTTCTTTGTCCCAATTTCAACTATACGCATATTCTCTCCTTGTTTTTGGTTTTATAACTCCAACGATTTCAAAGAACCCGTGCGTGGCAGTTGGTCTGCCCACACGCACGGCGTTACCACTTAATCCCATTAACCTGTTCTGTGTTGTAAAGATGTATGTTGCCCACAACTTCACATTCTAAATTGTTTTGTTGCTTATGGCTTAATATAATAACCCCTACAAAACAAAGAAAAATATATAGTCCGAATAATAAATGCTTTAACATACAATCCCTCCAGCACGGTTATAGCTTCCTAATACAAATCTTCACTAAATAATGTGCTGCCCTTATAGCCTTCAGGCAAATCCATTGAGGGGATTCTAGCTGCGTCCTGAAGAACCCTGCCCTCTTCTCTGGTCACAAATCGATTGCGTGAAGTAATAAATCCTTGGGCATCTTTCTCATGGCTTATTTCAAGCCCCATCAACTTAATCGTGTGGAAACAAAAGCAGTGTCTGTGCCCACGGATTATTTGTCCATTGGTTGCCTTAACTGCTGCACAAATACAGATTTCTTTTTCCAGTCTATTGATTTCTGCGTCCTTTACATTGCAACTACCGCAGTATCTATCGTGAAAATCGTCAGGCGTATCTTCTCCACCATCTCATCTCGCCAGTTCATTTCGTCTCCTTAATACAATCAAATATTTCATACATAAACTTTTCTGCCCATTTAGGAATGATTATCTTGGCTTTGTTCTGCTCATAATATATTTGAGCAGAACCTCCTTTCTTCATTGCCATAGCCATCCAGTCGCATACATTGTGAACTACCATTAAATCGGCACATAAGTTGTCATCTAATTTAGACCAATTCTCCCAATGATGATTGTTGTGTTCTTTATGGTGTTCCCATGCAAGTTTGAAATCTTCATCAATCTCTTCCTTTTTATTTTCCTGTTCGTATTCGGTTGGATAAAATTTACGGCGGTAAGGGACAAATTCTTCTTTACTCAACTTTGATACATCATGTAATTCAATTTCACGCTGTAGAGTAAAAAACTTGAAGTCATCATAAATAAAAGGAAAACTCTTGCCATCACACCTAATTTTTATAATATCCCATGCTTTCTGAACATTATTGTAATGTTCTTGAATATATTCTAAATATTCTTTGGTTCTTAAAAGTGTTTCAGTCATTATCATCTCCTTTCTCGCCAGTTCATTTTGACCTCTACTTTTTAACCACAATATCTATATCTTTTAAGTCCATCCAT
>AMWB02001126.1_pt6 | contig 17442 bp, 5 predicted proteins | sample 200311 | NCBI WGS metagenome assembly AMWB02 (sample SAMN02737377, study PRJNA173069) | bioreactor metagenome | biome: anode biofilm in microbial fuel cells | place: USA: California | collected 2010-12-16 | reverse complement strand
CCGAACTTCAGCAGCTTCTGGCGGCGGCGTTCGTCACTGCCGCCGGGCAGGTGGTGATCGATTTCAGCGCGGCGGAATCCGCCTGCGACATCGACGGCGCGGCCTTGCGTTACCTTGTCGGAGGGGCGGTCGACCCCGCACCGCTTTCACCGGAAACCTTCGACCGGATGCAGCGGTTTTTGCGGCTGCGGCTGAAAACCGGCTGGTCGATCTGGGAGCTGGACCGGGTTTTGACCGGCCTTTTTGCAACGCAGCTGACCCTGAAGACAATCACGCAGGCTGCCGTGATCAAGCGCGCCGCCGACACCCTCGCGCGCGACGTCCTGGAAGTATCGAGCTGGTGGGCCGATATGGATACGGGGCTCGACGCCACCCGGCCCGATTACCGGTCGTTTTACGAGTCGGTGTTCGTCAACCCGGCCGTGATAAATCCCCCGGATGCGGCCTTTTTGCTGGATGAAACGGACCGGAGCCGGCTTGCGGTCGAATCCGGCGGCGGGGCGTTGATCTCCGAGCATCTGGCATCGATTGCCGCGGCGCTGCAGGTCACGGAATCGGAGGCGGGCCTGCTGGCCGGAATGCTGACAGACGGTGCGGGCGCCGCTGACGATGCGCTCACCCTGCGCAATCTCAGCCGGCTGCACCGCATGGCTTCCCTGTGCCGGGCCGTTGATGTCGATGTCGAAGACTACCCGGTGATAGAAAGGCTGATCGGACCCGATGTATGGAATGCCGACCGGCCGCAGGCCCTGCCCGGGTTTCTGGACGCGATCGAATCGATCCGCGCCTCGGCGTTCCCGGTGAGCGCGTTGGGCTATCTGCTGCTGCACGATGACGCCGGCGTGGCCGGCGTTCAGATGCCCGCGGCCGCCGCGACCGATCTTCTGTCCGCCGTTCAGGGAGCCGTGCGCGCCGTCTGGGTGCGGTACGAGGCCGGCACGGCGCCCCTGATCGATCAGCTCGGCAGCCGCTTGGGCGACTGGTTTTCACAAGAAGAGATCGATCTGATCATCCCGTTGGTGGGACAGACTGCGCCGCGTTCCGCCGAAGAGACGGCATACCTGCAAGAGGCTTTGGACTTCCTTTCCGCGCCCGCGCTGGCGGACGCCGTCGATCAGGGCATGGTCGCCGATGTCCGTTACCGGCGGCTGCTCGCCCTGCTCGACGAATACGGCCGGAGCGTCGCCAGCATCACGGTCGTGTCGCAGATGATCGCGGAAGCGTTCGCCCTCGATCTGTCGTCGGCGCAGCTGATCCTGACCGATGTGGTCACCGGCGGCGATTCAAGCGGGAGCGTTGTCATCGCCGCGCTGCTCGACCCGATGTTCATCGACAGCGGCAAGGAAAAACTGGCGGCGGCGATCGATGCCGAATACCGGCAGGAGGCCTTCGGAATCATCGACATGACCACGTCTCTGACGGAGGCGGAGATTGCGGCCTTTATCGATCTGCATTTCGATTTTCTGGATCCCGAGGAGGCGCGGGCAACACTGGTCGGCGGCGATGCCGTGACGGACGTTCCGGCCCGCTACCGTTATGTCACAGCGCCGCTGGACGACGCCGTGCATCTCCTGACGGAAGAGGTTTTTCCCGAGCAGTTCGATGCCGTCTGGCGCGTGCAAAAGACGGCGCTGCTGGTGGGCGGATTCCAGATCGGTCCGACCGAGCTGCCCTGGCTGAACGATTACGCCGTAAGGCTGAATGTGCTGCCGCCGGCCGGTTTTCCGTTCGAACCGCTTCGGGAAAACCAGGCAGGCTTCGCGGCTTGGAAACGGCTGGCGGAGATGCTCTCGCTGCGGCGATGGTTTGCGAATTCGGACGCGGATCTTTTTTCGCTGCTCGAAAAAGCGGCAAGACCCGGCCTGATCGATACAACCACGCCCAACCCCGACATCGACGCGCTCGTCGCGGGCGGTCAGTGGGGCGAGGCAGACCGGCCGCTGCTGAGCTGGTGGCATGAACTGGCAACGTCCGCGGGCTGGCCGTTTTCAGAGGTGGTATATGTCGCCGGCCCGGATCTGTTGAAGGCTTCTTTGGAGGATATGTTGAATGTTTCCGCGCTGGCGTATATCGCCCGTGTCATCGCGCTGGCCCGGCGTCTGGGGACCACCGCCGCTCAGCTCGCGGCCTGGTCCGCACGCGATGTCGCCGAAGGCGACGCCGCCAATGCCAAGCAGACGGCCCGTGCCCGCTACGCCTTGGCCCAGTGGTACGAGATTGCGCCGACGCTGCGCGATGGTCTGCGCGAACGGCAGCGCGATGCGTTGACGGCCTGCATGCTTCACCGCGGAGGCTTCGGCACGACGGTCGATTTGTACAACTTCTACCTGATCGATGCGGAGATGTCGGCCTGCATGCTGACATCCCGACTGAAGCTGGCGCTCAGCTCGGTCCAGCTTTTTTTGCAGCGCTGCCTGTTGAACCTGGAGGACGCCTTCGTCGCGGTCGCCCAGCCGGAGGAATGGGAGTGGCGCAAGAACTACCGGGTGTGGGAGGCCAATCGCAAGGTGTTTCTGTACCCCGAAAATTATATCAAGCCGGAGCTGCGCATCACGCGCTCGGAAATCTTCGATGCGGCGCAAGGCATCCTGCTCCAGAACGAAGTCACGGATGATGTGGCCGAGCAGTCCCTCCTGCGGTACCTGGAAGGACTCGACGAGATCTCGAACCTGGAGGTCGTCGGCTCCTACCATGAGGCCGGCGTTTCCGAAAGGCTGCATGTCATCGGCCGCACCCGGGGGATTCCGCATCGGTACTTCTACCGGGTGCGCGACGACAAATCCTGGCGGCCGTGGGAGACGGTCGATGCCGACATCGGCGCCGACCAGGTTCTGCCGGTCGCGGTCAACCAACGCTTTTATATCATGTGGCCGGTCTTTTTCGAAAAACAGATTGCCGGGGTCGACGTGCTCAGCAATGCCACGATGAAGGCGGCCAAGGATGCCAAAATAGAAGAGGAGATCAGCTACGACGAATATCTCGATTATTTACTGCACTATGACTGGACGGAGGAGAACGGCGCGATATTCGACTGGGGCTACGACAGCCTTCAGGCGTATGCGGATACGATGTCGGTATATGATATCGATGATGTCATCGGCTGGGTTACGGCGATGGGAGCCGAGACATGGGAGGAATTTTCGGACATGGCAAAACTGGATGGGAAGTTCGAGGAGACCTTCACCTATTTCGAAATCAAACTCGCGGTCAGCGAATACAAAAACGGCAAATGGATGCCGTCGCGCACATCGGAAGGCTGTTTTGAATCCGATCAGAAAAATTCCGCCGTGGCCCTGCTGGATGAAAATCAGATACCGGCCACTCAAGACGATTTGCAGTTCAATACGACGATCGAGGACGATGTCGTTACCGTCGAATGCGTGCAGCTTCTTCATTTTACCGACGGCACGATCCGGGAATACCTGGCGGGACGCTTCGAATACAATGTCTTGAGCAGGGAGATTCTGTCATTTGATTACAAGGATAAAACTTATCCTCGTCCCTGGATCGAGGCGCCTGCCGGAACGATCGTCGCGGGCAACAGCTTTATCGAAAACGAGACGCGGGAATTTGAAATTCCCCTGGTCGAGGGCGGCTGGTGGGAGACGACGCATCTGACCTTGCTCGAACGAACCCCGGGAACCTTTCGCGTCCCCTTTCAGCATCAGTACGAGCACTTCACGGCCGAGGATCCGTTTTTCTTCGGCGACGACAAACGCAGTTTTACCGTCTCGTCGCAGATTGCCATGGCCGGCATCGCGCAGGCACCGATCGGCATCGAGGATTTTCCGTATGTCGACATTTACATCAAAAGCGACATTCCGGCGTTCGGGGTTTTCGATGCCGTGATCGGCGCTTCCACGGGCACTTTCACGAGAACCTCCATTGGTTCACCTCTTCCGGCCGACGCTTTCGATCTGACACAGACGACCGGCGTCGCCCAGTATTATTCATTTCTACGCCGGGAATATCGATTCGACGCGTTTTACCACCCGCTGGTGGGCGATCTCATCATAAAAGTCAACGGCGACGGCACGAGAGCGGCGTTATCCAGAGAGACGCAGATGATAAGCGAGAGATTTTTCATTTCAGCGTATCAGCCGACGGACGCGGTTGCCGAAGACTATCCGGTCCGTCACTTTTCATTCAGCGATATCGACGCCAACGGCTTTTACAACTACGAGTTCTTTTTTCACCTGCCGCTGCTGATCGCCATGCGGCTCAGCAAGAACCAGCAGTTTGCCGAGGCCCAGCAGTGGTTCCATACCATTTTCGACCCCACCTCCCGTTCCGGAGAAAAGGGGGCGCAAAGGTTCTGGCAGTTCAAGCCGTTTTTCGACATGTACGCCAATGCCTCGGGACATCCGTTCGATTCCATCTACGACATGCTGACCGCGCTGGCTGCCGATCCGGCGACGGCGGATGCCGAAACACTGGCCCTGAAGGAGCAGACCGAACAGCAGATCTTAGTATGGCGGACCAATCCGTTCGATCCCCACGCGATCGCGGCGTTGCGGCCGGTCGCCTACATGAAGGCGGTGGTCAGGGAATACCTGAACAATCTGATCGCCTGGGGCGACGATCTTTTCGCGCAGTTCACCCACGAATCGATCAACGAGGCGACGCTCTATTATATTCTGGCCTATCAGATCCTGGGCGAGCGCCCCGTGGCCCTGCCGGAACTCGATGTGGCGGCCCGTTCGTACAATGAACTCGGCCGGGTGGACGCCTTTTCCAATGCGATGACGGAAATAGAGAACCTGATCAACATGCCCCGGACCTCGGGAGCCGGGACGGCGCCCGTTCCACCCCTCTACTTCTGCATTCCCGACAACCCCCATCTGCTGCAGTTGTGGGACACCGTCGAGGACCGGCTGTTCAAGATCCGGCACTGCATGACGATCGAAGGCGTGGTGCAGCAGCTGCCGCTGTTCCAGCCGCCCATTCCGCCGGAACTCCTGGTGCAGGCCCGCGCCGCCGGTGTGTCGATCGGCGCCGCCCTGGCGGGCCTTGCCGTTCCCGCGCCCCATTATCGTTTTGCCTACCTGATGCAGAAGGCGGTGGAATATTGCGGCGTGGTCAAAGCCTTGGGCAGCCAACTGCTGGCGGCGTATGAAAAGCAGGATGCCGAGGGTCTGACCCTGCTGCGGGCCGAGCATGAAGAGAGCTTGCTCAAGGCTTCCACGGAACTGCGGAATCTTCAGGTGGATGAAGCCCGGGAAAATCTGGCCGCCATGGAAAAGGCCAAGGTGCTGCTGACGGCGCGCATCGACTACTATTCGAACCTGGAAAAGAGATCGGAAAAAGAGAAGGCGGCGACGAAAAGCCTGGATAGTGCTGAACTGAAAAGAATGAAATCATCGGATCAGGAAATGACGGCGTCAAGGCTCAGCCTTATTCCAAACTTTTCGATTTCCAGCGGGGTTCCCCCGTCCTTTGGCATTTCCTTCGGGGGGAGCAACCTGGGTGCGTCTTTCAGTGCCGATGCGGCAAAATCCAGAGGAGAATCGGCATGGAGAACATATGGCGCCAACAAACTCGGCACCGACGCCGGCTACGACCGCCGCTGGGACGACTGGAAACTGCAGGAGCGCCTGGCGAAACATGAACTCGGGCAGGTCGAAAAGCAGATCCTGGCGGCGAAGGTGCGTCTGGCCCTGGCCGAAAAGGAGCGCGCAACCCACGTGGTTCAGCTCGCGCAGTCGCGCGAAGTGGCGGATTTCCTGACCGGCAAGTTCACCGGCAGGGAGTTGTACGGCTGGATGGTATCCCAGACGGCGGCCATCTACTTTCAAAGCTACAAGCTGGCCTACGAGCTGGCGAAACGCTGCGAAAAGGCCTATCAGCGCGAAACCGCCGACTACGGGGCCGCCTATATCGCCTACGGCTATTTCGACAGCCTGAAAAAGGGCCTGTTGTCGGGCGAACGCCTCCATCACGACCTGCAGCGGATGGAGTTCGACTACCTGAACAACAACCGCCGCGAATACGAGATCACGAAGCACGTTTCGCTGGCGCTGCTCGATCCGGTGGCGCTCTTCAAGCTCCAGACCGAAGGCGCATGCGAGTTTTCGGTGCCCGAGGCGCTTTACGACATCGACCATCCCGGCCACTACCTGCGCCGCATCCGGTCGGTCGCCGTCTCCATACCGTGCGTGACGGGCCCCTACACGAGCGTCCCGGCCCGGCTCACCCTGGTGTCGAGCCGGACCCGCATCGATCCGGGCGCCTCCGGCGACTACGCCTTCGACGCCGGCGGCGAGGACGGCCGGTTCCTGATCTCCACCGGTGCGGGCCAGTCGATCGCCGTCAGTGTCGGAAGCGACGACGCGGGGCTTTTCACCGCCGATCATCGGGACGAGCGCTACCTGCCGTTCGAAGGCTCGGGGGCGATCAGCGACTGGAACCTGACGCTCACCAGCGCGGTGCCCACCTTCAACTGGGCAACGATCACCGATGTGGTTCTCCACGTGCGCTATACGGCGCGCGAGGGCGGCGAGCTGCTGCGCGGCGCAGCCCTCGCGTCCCTGACGGACGCTTTGGCGGCGGTTCCGCTCCGGCGGGCGTTTTCGGCACGGCACGAATTTCCATCTGAATGGAATGCGTTCCTGCGGCCGACGGCGGGGGCGGCGGATGCGGAGCTGAATCTGGATCTTGCCTCAAACCGGTTTCCGTATTTCACCCGGCATGCGGATCCTGCGATCGTGGATATCATGCTGGTCGCCGTGGTGAAGGATCCGGCCGACTGGACGGAGACCACCTTCATGATGACCACGGGAAGCCGGACGGATGATGTAACGCCGGTATCGTCCGGAGAGCTTTACGCCGGCCGGCCGACGGCGATGGTATCCTACGCCGGCGGTGTGCCGCCCGGAGTGTGGAAAATAACGGTTCCCCTGTCGGGTCTCGGCGAGCTTTCCACAGTGTTCGATGATCTAGTTCTGATTGTCACTTACGAACTGCGCTTGCCGGTCTGATCATTGGTCATGATTCCCGAGGTCCCCGGTAGGTGACAACGACCTTGACACCTACCGTAAAACCGGGATGATCGGTTGACGATGATAAAAAGCTCATCATTCATGCGGCAGCGCCCGCTCCTGGATTGAAAATAGATTTTTATCTCATTCCGGATATGACGATACAGGCTTTTCCACCGGGGCGGCCGGAACCGTTATGAAAATCCGTGTGCCTCCGGCCGGGCGTGATTGAAGGCGTATTTCCCCGCCAAGGAGGCTGACGCGTTCCTTCATGTTTCTTAACCCCATCCGTTTATGGTTCCTTCGAAGGCCCGTCATTTGTTCAACATCGAATCCCTTGCCGTCATCCTTGATGGTCAAGGAGATGCTTTGGGGTGTAAAAGCCAGATCGACGGCAGCGTGCCGGGCATCCGCATGCTTTCTGACGTTGTTCAGTCCTTCCTGGACGAGGCGGTAGAGATTGATTTCGGTATCGAAATCAAACCGGTCGTCGACGGAACCGTCATGGGTGAAATCGATGTCGATATTGCTGGCCAGCGAAAAATCCTCGCAATAGCCGGCAATCGTTTTGACAAGCCCGAACTGATCGAGCAGGGGAGGGCGGAGATCATATGCCATGTCACGGACGGACACAATCACTTTTCTGAGTCTTTCCGACAGGTCGGATGCTCTTCCGATCGATGTTTCGGACGGGTTTTTCTGGCCGTCGAAAAAGGTATCCATCTGAATCTTCAACGACGCGAGATCCTGGGCAACATGGTCATGGAGTTCATGTGAGATCCGCAGCCGTTCGTTCTCCTGAGCCTTGATCAATTCGTGGCTCAGATTCTGAATCTGCTCCTCTGACCGCCGCTGGTAGGTGATATTTCTTTCCACCTGCATGAAGTGCCGGACTGCGCCGGCGTCATCCGGCAGGGGGACGCAGTAGATATCCCAATAGGTCTCTCCTGCAATGCCGCGGGTCGTTTTCTTACGGATAACCGCTCTTTCGATCTTTCCGGATGCGCGTGACAGGACGGTAGGGCATCCGTCGCACGGCTCGTTCAGGCCGTGCTGGATCTGGTGGCAGATCTGCCCTTTCAGGTTTTCGACGGACATATCGACGCCTTCGGCCATGGTTCTGTTGGCCCAGATGATCCGCATCTCCCTGTCCACCAGGCGAATCCGGTCGATCGAAGCATCGAGGATCGCCTGCTTTTGCGCTTCACTTTCCCGAAGGGTTTTTTCAAGCGCTTTGCGGCGTGCGATTTCCTGTTTCAGCGCTTCATTTCGCGACTCGAGCCTCTCCCGCATTTTGCGAAGGGCGATGTGCGTTTTGATGCGGGCAAGGATCTCCTCGATGTTGATCGGTTTGGTGATGTAATCGATGCCCCCGGCTGAAAATCCCTGGATTTTGTCCCGTGTGGCGCTAAGGGCCGTCATGAAGATGATCGGGATGTCGCGGGTCGCTTTTTTTGCCTTGAGGCGCCGGGAGGTCTCAAACCCATCGATTCCCGGCATGACCACGTCGAGCAGGATGAGGTCGGGCGGTGACTGAACCGCGCGATCGATGGCTTTTTCTCCCGTGGTCGCAACGATGATCTCAAAGTTTTCGGCTTCGAGAACGGCTTTGATCATATCGATGGTGGCGATATTGTCGTCAACGACGAGTATCCTGCCTATCCAGTTCATCTCGAGCATTTCTCAATCCTCTTGTTCGGCGTATGTCACAATCGCTTCATCGTTGTAATGCCCGGCATGAAATCGGATAACAGCGCAAAAGTCCCGGTATTCCGGATGTTCGCGTTCCAGGATGCTCAGCGTTGTGTCGAGCCGCGTGTATTCACCCCTGCGTGCGTACCCGGCAATGTTTTCGAGAACGGGGGTCGGCGGCCGGTGGGTCTGTTTTGAAACCGGCGGCACTCTCCTGCCGGACGACGGCGGAGATTCTAAAGCGGCGGCAATCATCCGCAGTGCTTCATCGAGGGTGTCGCTGAAGTACGCGCAGTATTCGTCAACGGTATCTTTTTGATGAAAAATAGCCGTCTCGAGCCGCTGAGACGCCTCCGAGAGCCTGAGAAGACCGATGCCCGCAGCCGCGCTCTTGATGTTGTGGGCCAATCGGTACGCGCTTTTGGCGTCCCGCCGGTCGATGTATTGCCGTAGGAGCACGCAGGCATTGCCGTAAGTCGGTGAGAATTGTGCCAGCATCCGCATATAAATATCCCGTCGCCCCCCCAGGCGCTCGAGAGCGGTTTCCATATCGATTCCTGCCGTCCCGCGGCCGTCGGCCGGAGACGACTCCCGGTTTTCATCGTTCTGCCGATCACGCGGCGCACTGTTCGTTTTCTTCGGGTCTGTGATGTTCATGATGCCGGTCATCACCTTTCCCAGGAAAGCCGTATCCGGCTGAAGACGGTAAACGCATCGGCAAGATCGGCCTCGCAGGGTTTTAAGGCCAAAATATATATCATAGGACTTCTTTCCATGATTCGAAAGGAAAAAATTCGCCTGTCAACCGCGGAAAGCGTCTGTCGATGACGGCTCTCACCGGATCGGAGACCATTGGTGGCGGTTTTGCAACTCCATCCGGATCGAAACATCCGTTTATGTTGAAATAAAAAACATAATATGGTATAACATTATTCATAAAAAGGAATATGCACTTAATTTATTGATAAAATTATATATTCATTCTTATTGACCTCCGTTTGTATTGCGTAAGATTTTATGTCGGGAGGAAGATCGCATTTCTTGAAGGCTATGATCCTATATTGTCACCGATTGTACAAGATATGGACGGAACAGACATGAACAAGATAGCGGGACCGCCGGAGCCTGTTGTTACGGACTTATCCGAGAAATCCGCTTTTTCCCGCGGGCTTGCGGCGATTTCGTCTTATGGTCCGGCAGTGGTGTTCCTGATGGCGGTAGGGGTCAGAATGATGGCGCTGTTCGCCTGGAACAACAGCCTTTACAGTGGGTTTCTGTTTCCCGAGGAACGCATATATCACGAATGGGCGTCAGCCATCGCTTCGGGATCTTCCGCATCATCCGTCGTTTATGGTGTTGCGCCGCTGTATGCCGGCATCATGGCCCTCTTCTACAAGGTCTTGTCCGTCAATATCGATTATATCCGGATGCTGAACATCTTCTTCGGAACGGCCGCATGTGTTCTGGTCTGCATCATCGGCAGAAACCTGGCGGGCAAAACGGCCGGATTGTTGGCGGGTCTGGCCGCAGGCCTTTATAAACCCTTCATCTTTTTCAGCGTTGTTCCGACCGAGACCGCCCTGTCGCTCTTTCTCTTCGCGCTGGCGGGCGCTCTTTTCATCTCCGTGGTCAATTCCGCTCACCCCACGGCCGGGCGGGCATCGTGGTTTAAAGTCTTTCTGCTGGGATGTCTTGCCGGATTGCTGCTCAATATCGAGATTCATTATATCCTGATGATCCCGGTTCTGCTCGTTGCCGTCTTGATGTTTCATCTCCGGAAAGGGACGTTTTACACTACCGCCTTACGCATGATGATGTTTGCCGCCGGGGCGGCGGCATCGATTGTACCGTTTGTCACGGGGAATTTTCCGGGCACGGACATCCTTGCCGCGCCGGTATGCGGCGGGTTCGATTTCTACATGGGCTTTCGTCTGGATAATCCTTCCCCTTATTGCCGGCCGGTGCCGTTTGCGTCGTCGCCGTCGCATGAAGCGCATGCGTTCGTCATCGAGGCGAGCCGGCGGGCCGGCCGCAGGCTTTCCTTCAATGAGGCATCCGGCTACTGGATATCTGAAACGCTCCGGCAGGCCTCGGAAAATCGACGAGGATTCATCTCGAAAACGGGCTTCAAGGTATGGGCGTTTTTCAATCGATGTGAAGCGTCGGGGGCTTACCCCGTCGATTTTATCAGCGATACCATCGATTTTTTCAGATGGCCGTTTTTCGAGACATGGATGCTGCTGCCGCTCGGCATGGCCGGGACGGTACTCACCGTCACCGACTCCCGCGGGTATCGTGCCGTGTTCCTGTTAGCGGCGGCTTACGCCGTCACCCTGATCATCTTTTTCACGAATACCGACGCCCGCCTGCCGTTGATGATCCTTCTGATTCCCATGGCCGTCGTCGGGGTGAAGCATTTTCTGGAAAGCATGGCATCCGGATCGGCAAAAACCGCCGTTCTCTATTCCGCCATGCTCCTGCTCTTCTTTACGGCCGCTTGTTTGCCGATCGACGGAACCGGCGATCTCTCCGGCGCGTACAATATTCACGCGGCAAACCTCTACACCAAGGGGCGCAGCGCCGAGGCGGTGCGGTATTGGGAGCTGTCGTCGCGCATGAACGGCGCCTATTCCCCGTTTGCGGAACTCTCTTTGGCCGAATACCATTTCAGGCGGGGAAATGCGGCGGCGGCACTGCGGCGCCTGGAAAGAATCCCGGTTTCATCTCCTGCGGCGGCGCGGAAATATGCAATGGCGGGTGAGATTTTATTGCGGCAGAAGAAGGTCAGGGCGGCCGTCAGGGCCTACGAGGCATCGCTTGCCGTCGACGCCGGGCAGAAGGACCTGATCGCGAAGCTCACAGGTATTTACCGGCGGCTCGATGTGGAGGCGGCCATGCGAACGCAAGAAAAAGAGGCCTATATCGCTTCATTTTACAGGATGAAGTGAAACAAGCGCATCCCCAGGGATTCATCCGGAATCATTTCCTATGAAAAAACCGTATTTTTTCTCGACAGATCCACGCATTGGCCGGACGCTGACGCTGATAGCCGGCCTCGTCGCCGTCATGGCGACGGCCGGTCCGGTGGGAACGTCCCGTTCGTTTGCGGCGGACCACATCGGCGTTCATCATGCCGCGGGGGCGGCGCATCAACCGATCGATGTTACGGGGGCCGTCGACGGCTTTGATGGAGCCGTACTGCTGCTGAGTGAAAAATACATTTCTCCCAACGGCGACGGCGTCAAGGATACGACACGGGTGACTTTCGGCCCGTTCCAGTCGGAACCGGCTGCGATCGAGGTGGTCGACGGCAGCGGCAAAACGGTTCGGCGGTATGCGGATGCGGCCGTCCAAAACCGCAGTGACGGCGGCATCGTATGGGACGGGTACCGGGAAGACGGGATCGTGGCAGCCGACGGCCGCTACGAGATACGGGTCGTGGGGAAAACCGGCGGGATTCTGGCGGCGGCGGCCGTCACCGTGGACACCGATCGATCGGACCTGGCCGACGCCGTTCGGGCCGGTGCGGTGCTTCACGGCAATGTTGCAGACATGCTCTCAGAGATCACCGCGAAGGCTTGGCTTCCGGATGAAAGCGGGGTGATTTTCGCGACATCGGATGAGCGGGTATCGGGCCGTCCCGCAGGCCTTTATGTTGCCGCGCCGGATGGATCGGCCGTCCGCAGAATCGTGCCTTTGGAATGGTCGGATGGTCTCCGGCATCCCAATGCATATGCGTATCCCCGCTTTGCGGTGTCGCCGGATGCTTCGACAGCGGCATTTGTTCTGGAGAGGTCTTTGGGCGGCGGATCCCGTCAAGCGTCGGTGGAAGAGCTGTGGTGCACGGGAATCGACGGCACCCGGCTCGTCTCCCTCATCCCGTATGATGCCGCCGGAGCGGATGTTCGTATCGACGGGATCGTCTGGTCTCCCGACGGCAAATATCTGGCGGTGAAGCAAATCGACCGGCGATCGCATACGCGCACGCTTCGGATCGTCACGCCGGACGGCGCTCTGGATCGATCGGTGCCGATGGGGCCTTCATACAACAATGCCGCGGACGAGACAAGTCTCTGCTGGTCGCCCGACGGTACCCGTATCGCCTTTGCCCGAGACGGGGGCGCCGCCGGAAAAATTGTCGTGGCGGATCCTGAATGGGGCGCCGCCAGCGCAGCAACCTATCCGGTCTATGAATACAGCGGCACATGCCGCCGCCTTGCATGGCTCGGCAACGCGAAGCTGGTTCTGCTGACCGGTGAATTCAACACATCAACCTGCAGGATCGTCGATGCCTCGGGAGACGGCCGTCACCGGGAGATCATCGGGTTTGACGCGGCGGCCTTTGCCGTAAACCCGGCAGCCGAGACGTTCGCCTTTATCCAGAAAGGGTTCGATGTCACCGTCTGCGACAATGCGGGCGGCTGCCGAGCGGTCTTTTCATCCGATACCCTGATCGACGATCTAAGATGGTCGCCCAACGGCCGCCGGCTCGCTTTTTTCAGTGAGCGATACCGGGAGATCGATCCGTGCCGTTTCGAAAGCGCGTTTGTCATTGTCACGCCGGGGGTCACGCCGGGCGGCGAAGATGATGAAGACCATATCGAAGTGATGCATGCCGGATATTTCACCGATGCGGTAGGCGGCAGGCTGTACGACGGCTCTTATGACCGCTGCGGCGGCCGGTTCGTGAACACGGATCAGAACACCACCCGCGAAAACGACCGGTTTTCGTATCGATACGGCAGTTTGAGGTGGATGGGGGACGACGATGGTTTCCTGACGGCGGAAGAGGAGGAGAGGGGCGTTTTCACCATCCGTCCCGGTGTCGCGGCGGGTTCGGTGGTTCTGCCTGTGCCCGGTGACGCCGCCGCCGCTTTTTCGCCCAGCGGAAAATATCTTGCATACAACGCTCCTGCCGCGTCCGGCGGCACCGCCTGTGGTGGTACGGCGAAAAACCTTAGGATCATGCGCTCCCGGTTGAATCTGAGCGCCGGTATTGGCGTCGTGAAAGAGGGTGGGGCGGTTGTGTTGAAGGGCACGGCCGACGATCTCAATTTCGAGAGCTGGAGTCTCGAATACGCCGATGCCGCCGTGCCGGACCGCCGGCGGATGATCCGGCCGCCGTCAGATACCCCCGTCATCGACGGTACGTTCGCAGCATGGGTGCCGCCGCATGCGGGGTCGTTTCTCGTCCGCCTCGTTGCCGCCGACCGCGCCGGCAACCGGAAAGAGGATATCGCGCGGGTGTCCTGGGGCGGGGGTCCGACCGTCACCGACCTGTATGGCATCGGCGGGCTCTTCTCTCCCAACGGCGACGGCGTGAGAGAGGCGGTCGAGCTGCATTACCGCGTATGCGACACCGGCCGTCTCGAAATCAAGATCTTCAATGAAAAGGACCGGCTGATACGGACCTTCCACAAGGATTATGGCCTCGAGCCCGGCGACAGCGTGCGAGATTTCATCCGCTGGGACGGCCGGGACGAGACCGGCAAAACGGCGCCGGACGGGGTTTACCGTGTGCAGGCGGCCGGCGCCGCATTCGTCTTTGAAATCGACACCACGCCTCCGGACGCGGGCCTCCGCCTGGGCAGGCTCTCGGATCAGCTTGCGGCATACGACGCCCTCTACGCGGATGATCTGGCGATCGCGCTTTCAGGCCATGCCGGCGACGGCCATCTTAGGCGGTGGGTGATTGAATACCGCGCCGACGGAGAAGACGACGCGCCCGAACAGTGGCATGAATACCGGCGGGGAAGCGGCGCTTTTTCCGAGACAAACGCCCAAGGCGATTTTGCCCCGATATCGGAATTCTGCGGCAACGACGGGCAATGCCCGGATAAAATTTCATCGATCGCAGGCAAAACCTTCAGGATCACCGCCGAAGACTTTGCCGGCAACAGGCGCACCGCCGTGACCCGTTTTTCGGATCCGGTGCTGTTGTTGGCCGCCTGGGAAATTCCCGAAGCCCTGCGCGGTCGGTATAACGGAGAAGATGCATATCGTGTGGCGCTGTCCGATCATATGCCTTCCGGCGGATGGTGTGACGGCGACGGCCTGAACCGGGTGCCGGCCGAGCTCGCGGCACCCGGCATCCATACCCTGTCGGTCTTTCAAACCATGACAAAGCCTATCGCCGCACTGAGCATTCAGTACGGCGAGCTGAAGGATCCGGCGGAAGCGACGGCCGATTTCCCGGCCAACATCGAATGGTTCGACCATGCAACAACGCCCGATCCCGTCTTCCGCGACGGGATGACGGACATTGCGCTCGACAATACCGATCTTTCCGGGCGGCCGCGGGTCATCGCCATAAGGCTCAAAGCCGCCGACGTATCCGGAGACATCTATTATTCCCTGCCGGTGTTCACGGCGGATTTGTTCGCCGTCGTATCGTGTGCGGCGATGGATTGGGGCGATCTGCCGCCGGAATATCCGGAACCCTCGATGAACATGAAAGGATACTGCAGAAACATCCCTCTCGTGCCCGACGACCAGCGGCGGCTTGTTTTCAGCTGGAAAAAAATCGACGAAAGCGATCAGGGCTGGCGCGAATATCTCAGATATGACCGGGACGCCGGAGACATCGTGCCGATCGGCATCTTTCCAATTCCGGAACCCGTTGACGAAGGCCTGCCGGCGGTATTCGATATCCGGATGGATTCGGAAACCGTTTCGCAAAACGGCGATATCGCCCGTTGCCGTGTGACGGCGGTGGTCGACTGCAGCGATCCGGCGGTGATCGTCAGATATCCCGGGCAAACCGCGGGCCAGTCCATCGGCCGTCCCCGCGAAAAAGACCCGCCGGCGCCCGCATGCGGCGGCGTCTCTGCGAATACCGTCGCTGTCGGCGGCGGCCGGTATGCTGGGCGGGAACCCGTCACGCTTCCGAATTTCGGGTTTCAACCCGGCCTTCTGAAATCCGTCGGCCTGTTTCTTCAAGAGGACGGTGAATCCCGGCCGCTCAACCAGGTGAACCTTGCAGGCAGGCGGGTCGATGCCGTCACCGTCGACACCGGCGGCCTTGCGGAGGGCGTGCATGTCGTCAAAGCGGTGTTCGATCTCGACACCGATGACGGATCGCATCGGAAAGAGGCGATAGGCGAGCTGATCGTCGATCGGACGCCGCCGGAGGCCCGGATCACCTTTCCGGCGCAGGGGTCGCGGTTCTGTCCGCGGCGGGTCGCGGGGGAGGACGGCAGCAGCTGGTTTGGCGTCGATGTGGAAGGCAACGCCGCTGACAACGTGAAGGTCCTGCGGTATGCGCTCTGGTATGGTCCGGGGGCGGCACCGACCGCATGGCAGCCGGCAATGACCCGCATACGGCCGGCAAACATTACGGCAAAAGATGAGGACCCGGACGACGCCGTTTCCGTGCCGATCGCCGGTACGGCGCCGGTGCAGGGCCTGCTCGGCCGATGGGACGTCACCGGTTTGGACGGCGGCGAGGTATACGCGCTCAAGCTCGTCGTGGAGGATGTGACCGGCGGCGTGAGCTGTTTCTCTACCGTTTTTACGATGGATCACCAGGTTCGGCTCGACGCTTCCTGCGGCACCAGGCTCTTTTCCCCGAACGGGGACGGTGTTCTGGATACGGTGTCTGTCGCCTGGGAAAGCCCGGAGGTGACGGCGGTCGATGTCGTGGTCCTTCGGGGGGATCAGCCCGTTAAAACCCTGGTCGCAGGCGAGCGTCACGACGGCGGCCCGGGGAATGTGATCTGGGACGGCACGGACAACAGCGGGATAGTGGTTCAAGACGGCCGTTACCGCGTGAGGATCCGGGTGGCCGATGCCTGCGGCAATGTCGTCGAAAAAGAGATTCCGGATATCGAGGTCGACAATACCCCGCCGGTGATAGAACTCCGCTATCCACGGCCGGGAGGACTTCGCGGCCGGATCGTGACCGCTTCCGGCACCGCGATCGATCCTCATTTTTCCGCCTTCAGGCTGTTCGAGGAGGAGAGCGGGGAACACATCGGCAGCGGGACGCGACCCGTGAAAGACGGCATCATCGGCCGGTGGAACGTCTTCGGCAAGGAAGGCGCCAGAACCCTCGTTCTTGCCGCCGCGGATACGGTCGGCAACGCCGCGGAAGTCCGGACGGTCGTTGTCATCGCCGAACGACGCGATCTGATCACCGGCCTGAGCGCCGATCCTTCCGTGATCTCTCCCAACGACGACGGCCGGACGGAAACCGCCGACATCCGCTATGCGATCGATGAAGCATGCGATATCACCGCGGCCATCATTCAGGGTGATGCGGTCATCAGGAAATTCAGCGATGAAAACCGCGCGCCCGGTGAATACCATTGGGTCTGGGACGGAAAGAAAGATGACGGCGAAACCGCGCCGGACGGAGAGATGCAGGTGCTGCTCACCGCGAGGCTTGCCGGAGACGGCACCGTCATGCAGCAGGAGACCGCCGCCCTGATTGTCGATACCGCGTCGCCGTCCGTCGCGCTGACCTATCCGATCAATCAGATCTATACCCGGGATCCTTCCGTGGTGATCCGTGGAGACGTCACCGATCCGACCTTGAACGCCTACACGATGTTCGTGGACGGATCGGGCGGCAGGACGATTGTCGCGGCGGGGACGCAAAGCCGCAGGGATTACGTTTTTGCGGCCGTGGATCATCTCCCGGACGGGGCCTACACCCTGATTGTGGAAGCGGCGGATCTGGGCGGAAACGAAACCCGGAACATCCGCACCTTTACCGTGGACAGGTCCGCTCCGGCCGTCCACCTGGAAAGTCCCGCGGACGGCGCGGTCTACG
>AMWB02154134.1_pt1 | contig 17445 bp, 15 predicted proteins | sample 200311 | NCBI WGS metagenome assembly AMWB02 (sample SAMN02737377, study PRJNA173069) | bioreactor metagenome | biome: anode biofilm in microbial fuel cells | place: USA: California | collected 2010-12-16 | reverse complement strand
TTCGGTGATGACGCCGTTGCCGTGTTTACCGGCGACGCCCTGTTCGTCGGCGACGTGGGCCGCACCGACTTTTACCCGGACAGGGCGGAAGAGGTCGCGGGGCTGCTTTACGACAGTCTTCATGAAAAACTCCTGCCTCTGGGGGATCAGGTCATTCTTTATCCGGCCCACGGTGCCGGCTCGGTGTGCGGATCGGGAATGGCATCGCGGGAGTTTTCCACGCTGGGGGTTGAGCGTAGGTATAATCCCGCGCTTCAGCTCGACCGGGCGGCTTTCATCCGGCGAAAGGTCGGCGAGCACCACTATCAACCGCCGTATTTCCGGCAGATGGAAAAATACAACCTGGAAGGTCCGCCTGATATCGGCACGCTTCCGATGCCCCCGCCCTACGATCCGGAAGGATTTCACAAACTCATCGAAGACGGCATACAGGTCATCGACGTGCGTAGCCCGGAGGCTTTCGCCGGTGCCTATATTCCCGGATCGCTCGCCATGCCTCTCAACATGGTGCCGGGCTTTGCCGGCTGGTTTCTGGATTATGACCGGCCCATCGGACTGGTGGTCAATGACTTCGATCAGGTCAAGACGGTGGTGCGGCATCTGATCCGCCTGGGATATGATAAATTTGCCGGCTTTCTGGACGGCGGGCTGGCGGCGTGGGAAACCGGCGGCAAGCGGTATGACAGGATACCGGCGATTTATGCGGGCGATCTGAAGAAACGTCTGGCGGACAAAGAAGACTTCACCCTGTTGGATGTCCGGCAGATCGATGAATTCGAAGCCGGACATCTGGAAGGGGCGGTCCATATCTATTTGGGCGAACTGCCCGACAACATAGGCAAAATTCCAGGAAAAAGACCCGTCACAACCTTCTGCGGCAGCGGCCGGCGGGCCATTATCGCGGCCTCCATCCTTAAAAAGAACGGATTTTCCGACGTGGAGGACTGTCTTGGATCCATGGAGGCATGCAAGGAGATCGGCTGCCGGATCATCGATGAAAAAAAGTAGTCTGCATCGTCATTCGTGGGGGGCGGCAGATGCCGCCTCCGCCGGAACGAAAACGGGAAGAATGCTTTTTTTCACGGTAAAACGCGCCGGGGTCCGGCCGGTCAATTCACCGTCGACATCGATGTCCATCGGCTTTCGGGTGGCGATTTGGAAGTCGCAGCCGTCCATCAAGCGCACCCGCTTACTGTCTTCAAAGGTCCCTCTGACAATGGAAGGAGCGGCTCTAACAAACTCCCACAGCGTCTGCGGTTCCAGACTGTAGCAGTGGAGAAGATGGTCATCGATGGCGGCGTCCTCCCGGATGGACATTCCACCGCCGTAGTGGCGGCCGTTGCCGATGGTGATCTGGATCGATTTAACTCGGTGCGTCTTTCCTTCACACACAATCTCCGCTCGAAACGGCTTGTTCCGGCGATAGGCATCGAGAAAAGCGAAAAGGTACGACATATCCCCCCATTTTTTTTTCATTTGACCGGTGAGGGAATGGGTGACCTCGACCGGTAACCCAATGCTCGCCGCATTGAAAAAATGCCTGCCGTTGACCACCCCCAGATCGATGCGGTGTATCCGTCCGGCGGCTATAATCATAGCGGCTTTGTCTATCTCAAAGGGAATGCCCAAAGAGCGCGCCAGATCATTGGCCGTTCCCAGAGGCAGAATACCCAGCGGCAATCCACTGTTCAGCACATCCTCGATCGAAGCGCTCAGGGTTCCGTCGCCGCCGCCCACGACGATGCGGTCGATATCGTCAAGATGCTTTCGAATGATCGTTCGGATCTCTCCGACCGTCTCGAATCGCGTGAGAACAGATCCGATTCCCTTGCTTTCCAATATGTCGGCTACCGGACGCATCTCCGCGTCTCCGCTGCGCGCCTTCGTATTGATCATGATTAACGCACGATTCGATGTCATTTTTCTGTTCCTCGACATGTGTCATGATGGTCGGCCGGACGTGAAGTGATGTGGAAATGCGCACTCTATCTCTACGGACCGAAATGATGTATAATGGTGTAAAAAAAAAACTGTGTAAATAGAGAAAAAGCTTTATTCAGACATGGCGGCGGCCGTAGAATAGTGGCGGCACTGTTGCGGCCGGTCGCCATGAACGGGGTGGGTATGAATTCTTTCCGTGTCACGGGTTCCCATGAAGTCTTTTGATGCCGTCCGCAGCGCTCTCAAGGTCCTTGCCGGGCCCGCGCGGCAAGCCGGCAGAAAACCCGGTATTGTCATCCGGGCGTATCGGGGAGCCGGCTCACGCTCCGATGTCATCCTTTTCGGCCGGGTTTTCAAGCAGCCTTCGTTTGCCCTTCCTTTCGACGTCGCGTCACCTTTAGGGGAACTGGTCGACATCTGGCGTCGGATGTGGTCCCGGGGCGTGCGGAACGCCTCGATCGAAGTCCGGCTGGGGCAGGTGAAAAAAAGAGCCCGAACCGATCGATACGGCTTTTTCGTGATCCGGATGAACCCCGGCCGGCTGCCGGATGCCGAGCGCCTGTGGTATCGGGCCGCCTTCCGTCTGATGCAGCACGGCGGCGCCGGTGTACATGCCGAAGCCGATGTATTCATCGCTCCTGCAACCGCCGGATATGTGGTGATCAGCGATATCGACGATACCGTCGTTTATACCGGCGTCGCCAACAAGATCAAAATGCTGTGGCGGCTGTTTTTTGAAAAGGCCCAAAGCCGTGTCGCCTTTCCCGGCGTCGCCGAGTTCTACCGGGCCTTGTACCAGGGCGCACCCGGGCGCCGGCACAATCCGATATTGTATATTTCCAGAGGTCCGTGGAGTATATATGAAGTCCTGGAAAAATTCTTCAGCCTACACGATATCCCGGTAGGACCGATCCTGTTCTTAAGATATTGGGGGATGACCTTCGATCACCCGCTGCCGCGGCGGGCCAAGGATCATAAGCTCTCTTTCATCCGGCAGATGTTGAATCTTTATCACGATCTTCCGTTCATTCTCATTGGTGACAGCGGTCAGAAAGATCCTGAAACTTACGCGCGCATCGTCCACGAACACCAAGGGCGCATCCTGGCTGTCTATATCCGGGAGGTCGGGCAGGCATCCGACCGGCGCAGGGCCATCGGCAAACTGGCGGAAAAAATAGAGGAGACCGGCTGTCCCTTGATATTGAGTGCAGACAGCTATGCGATGGCAAAACATGCTGCCCAGCAAGGGTTTATTTCTGCCGAGGGCGTATCTGACGTGACAGCGGCATGCCGAAACCAACAAGATTGAGTCACACCTTCCCCGGAACTTTCTTCCCACGATCCGCCATCACGATCATTCACCACGCCGTATACACGTATTGAAGGGATTAAATACGTGTTTCCCATTATTTAAATTTACCCGCTTCTTTCCTATCTTTGGTGAAAATGATGATGGTTGGGTACGGATGTCCGTTGAAAAAGGTGAAAGAGCGTACATTCGCAAGCGACGTGAAAATAACCGAACTGGAGGTTCGCTATGGTACATCCAATTGTATTTCTGATTGTGATTATATTGTTGATCGGCGTGTTGCCGACATGGCCCTACAGCCGTTCATGGGGATATTATCCGAGCGGAGGAATCGGGCTCATTCTGATTATTCTGCTGCTGATGCTCCTGTTGTAACACGAGAGCCGTCGATCGAGGCGCGTTATGATGAGGGTTGGTTGTAATGTAATGTTGTAATTAATATAGATGTGAGTTGAAAACCAACATAAAAGGGGGGTGATTTCTATGCTAGGATGGGCAATTACATTTCTCGTTATTGCAGTGATCGCGGGTTTGCTGGGATTTACCGGTGTAGCCGGTGCGGCCGCGGGTATTGCTAAAATACTTCTCTTTGTATTCCTGGTGCTGTTTGTGGTCTTCCTGTTCCTGGGGAGGCGCACGCGGGTCTGAAACATCGGATTCGCCGATGACGGCAATGATTAATTTTCAGATTTGAATATCTTGAACGATTCTTCGCGTCACACAAATCTCATCCTCCCACACCCTGAGCGGGGATGAGATTTTGATGTTTTTCAGTTTCTATTGCTTGGTGAAGCAGGATTCTGTTTATAAAAATCATACAGGAGGTAAACCATGACAGCAATGAAAAGAACATTTTGTTTATGTTTTTCTTGGATACTGGCGGCTTCGCTTCTGCTCGTTCTTCCTGGAGCGGCAACGGCCGCCGACATGAACACGACCACCGGAAATTCCACCAATTCCCAGATAGCACAGACGACAAACGAGGCTGCAGGACAGAATCAGGGCATGACGCAACATGCTGTTACGGAAACCAAGGAAGCTGTTGCCGATGCTGAAAAAACGATCAAGGACGCCGTAAAATCGTTTAAGACAGCGATGAATTCAGAGAAACGGATTCCCAAAGAAGAAATCGCGAACGCCAAGGGGATAGCGATTTTTCCGAATCTCACCCAAGCCAGTTTTGTTGTGGGAGGACGGTATGGAGAAGGCGTCCTGATGTTGAAACAACAAGGCAGCTGGACCGGTCCTCTGTTTGTCAACCTTTACGGCGCAAGCATCGGCGCTCAAATTGGAGTGGAGCAGACGGATTTGTTCATGATTTTCAAAACCGAAAAAAGCCTGCAATCCTTCAAGGACGGCAAGTTGACGCTGGGGGCGGAGGCATCCGTCGCGGCCGGCGAATGGGGCGCGAAAGCCGCTGCCAGCACCGCAGCTGATGTCATCATTTACAAACGTACCGAAGGACTTTTTGCAGGCGCTTCTCTTTCGGGAGCCATCATCGAGGTGGATGAAGAAGCCAACAAGCAATTTTACTCCGGCGCCGGCAATGAGGGTGTGTATTATGGTTATGCCGAGGTCATTTCCGGAAAAAATGTTCCGCGCAATAAAGATTCGGAGGAGTTGATCTTGTTATTTCCCGCTTACGAATAATTAGCGGTTAAGAAGCACCCTATCGGTCGCCATTTTTTTTTAAAGCAAGAGATGCAGCGGCCTCGTCCGGTGAACAAGGTGTTCCTGGAGGAGGCCGCTGCATTTATAAGGGGAGTTCACCGACAATTGGATGGACCATATCTATTGGGGCTGTTTTCCCCGGGATTGATGGCGTTCGGGGTTTTCAGGATCATGGCGTCTTTTTATCATCGCATTGGATGAAGCGGTTTTCCCATTTTTCATGATGATTCATCCTGAAGCGGCAGCGCCGGATTTCCACGAACGCGTTTTCCTTCCATTCACGCACACTGAGCATGACATCCCCATCATCGATGGTGATGAGGTTCCATGCGTTTCCCTCGTTCGCCCGGATACGACTGGAGATCGCTGTGCCGGCCTGTATGGCAAGAATCGACTGATTTTCGACGGTGAAAACGGAATGCGTATTGCCGATGAAACTCATATGGAGGTGGCCGCTCAGAAGAATATCGAGGCGGCAGTCTCTTAAAGTATGAAGAAGTTTTGCCGCCCGTCCTACAATCGTTCCTTTGCGGGTATTGGGCGGCGAGATGAACGGATGATGGGTCACAAGAATCCGAAACTGGTTTCCGCGATCCGAATCGCAGAAAAATTTATGAATCATCACCATCTGTTCCCTGGAAATCCGCCCGTTCTTGAAGGTGAGCGAGCGGGCCGTGTTTACACCCAGCACCGCCAATTCATTGTCGACATATGCCGGGGATAAATCGGTGGAGACATGCCGCCTGTATCCCTCTAAGGGCCTGAGAAAGCGCTTGAAAACATTCCACAAAGGGATGTCGTGGTTTCCAGGGATAACGAGAAGGGGATAAGCCAGCCGCCGTAAAAAACGGGTGGCTTCGAGATATTGAGTTTCTTTCGCGCGCTGGGTCAGATCGCCGCTGATGACCACCAGATGCGGCCGCTCGTGCCGGAGAGAGTGAAACAATCCCTCTACGAGCGCGGGACGTTGCGTGCCGAAATGGAGGTCTGAAAGATGGGCGATGATTTTCATGGGTCACGGTTCTTTCCGCGGCACGACAACCTTGAGCGCCCCGGGTCGGCTGTGATACGTGATCGGCGGGCTCAGTTTGAACACCTCTCCGTCCGCGCTGATCCTGAGATGAGGTTTGAAGGAATCGACCACGAATTCCTTTGTGACCATGTTGGAGAGTATTTTATCTCTCATATCCGATGATAAGAGAACCTTCAGGCTGAGGCGCAGAAAGCGGGCTCTGCTGACCGGATCCGTATAGAATATACTGAGATATCCTCCGGCGAGGCTTTCCCTTCCAATCTCTGCCGGGCCTTTGAACTTATAATCGTTGTTACCGACGAAAAGCAGGGGCGTCAGGATGTTTTTTTGATCATATCCGTCGACGTTTTTGAGATGAAGAATGGTGTAGCGCCTGAAGCTGGACAACGAGGCTGCCAGCATGGCGATAAATTTGGGCACCTTCAACCGACGCTGGATGATCCGTCTCTCGTTAACGGCGTCCGGATAGAGGCCGATAGAAGAATTGTTGAGAAAATATCGATGGTTGACCTGCCCCAGATCGATATTGGCGACGGTCCCGCCTAAGGCGGCCCTGAACGCCTCGACCGGATCCATGGGAATGCCCGCATCCTTGGCGAAATGATTGAATGTTCCCAGGGGTAGGACCGCCAGCGCGTGACGGGATCCGGCCATGATGTTGGCAGCCATGTTCAACGTGCCGTCCCCGCCGCCGATCATGACCGCCCCCGGGTCTTTCCGCAGAAGATGCTTCAATTTCTTTTCGATCACATGCGGGGTAGAAAATTTGAGATCGAAGACATAGCCGGATTCCTCGGCGATTTCGGTCATCTTTTCCCGCTGGGAAATCGAAAGAGACGCCGTGCCGCTGTGATGATTGACAAGGGCATGAACGGTTTTATGGTTAAAAGGCGTCGTCATACAGGATATCCTTGATCGCTTTGGCGTCGGTAGTGTCGTTCATACAGGCGGATCGGATCTTTCGGCCGGGAAGGTGCATGGCGCACCGGTTATCTTCAGCACCGGGAAACCCCCCACCTTCTTGCGGATTTGACTTCCTGAAGCTCCCAGACCAGCTGGTGCAGTTCGGAAAGGCATGCCGGATCGCTCAGCAGCTCCATTTTTTCCTCCCGACGCAAATTTTCCGGACCTTCCGTCAGCGCCTTTTGTACCAGATCGTGACGGCGGCGCCGAATCGCCGGTGCGAGCCGGCGTTTTTCCCGGCGGAAGGCAAGGTGCAGGCTGTTGACGATAGGGTCGACCACGGCTTGCGTAAATCCGCTTGGATAGCGTGAAAAATTCGCGTACGCTTCCTGATGGCGCTTGTCTCCATCATCTTCCAGCAGGCGGATTTCCCAGGGCGGCGAAATTTCCTCGGGGATCAGAAAGAGACCCACCCGTCGCGTCCATCGGCCGAAGGTGGCCCTGCTGGTCCAGACCGAAATGGGTGCGGCGAAGATCAGCGGAAGCACAATGGGCGTCAGCCACCAGAAAAAGGGGCGATTCATGATGAACACCGCCGCTCCCCATACCGCCGCAAAGAGCATCCCCCATCCATGGAAACGGAAGGCCTCTCTCCAACGGGTGCTGTTGTCCGCCCGAGGCGGAGGATTCCACTGGACATTGCGGCCCAAGAGCGTGCCAAACACAAATTTGCTGTGCGCGAGCATTCTCAGCGGGGCGAGAAGCATGGACAAGACCACTTCCGCACCGACGCTGATCGTCAGACGCAGCGATCCCCCGAAATGGGGGGCTTGTTTCTGTTTGAGGATGATGAGAATCAGGCTGAAGACCTTGGGAAGCAGAAGAATGATGACGGTCGATGTCAGCAGGGTCAGGGCCCATCCCAGATTCCACACCGGCCAGTCGGGAAAGAGCCCTCCTTCCGTTGGGAAATAATCCGGACCGAAAACGGACTGGGAAAGCGCCTCTATCGTGCTGATGCTCAAAAACAGGAACCAGAGCAGCGCTGAAACATAAGACATCGCCCCGTTCAGAAACAGGAGCCGGTGCGCGGGCAGGATGCCTTTTGCCAGCAGCAGGCGCATGTGCTGAAGGTTCCCCTGGCACCACCGCCGGTCGCGCGCTAGCTCATCGATGAGGGTCGGCGGCGCCTCCTCCCAGCTGCCGTCCAGATCATAGGCCAGCCACACGGCCCATCCCGCCGCCCGCATGAGCGCCGCCTCGACGAAATCATGACTGAGAATATCGCCGCCCAGCGGCGGCTTGCCGGACAACCGGGGAAGGCCGCAGTGCCGCATGAAAGGGGCGATCCGGATGATGGCGTTGTGTCCCCAGTAATGGGCATCGCCGATTTGCCAGAAATGGAGTCCGGCGGAAAACATCGGACCGTATACATGCCCCGCAAACTGCTGCACGCGGGCGATAAGAGATTGCCGGCCCATCGCCAGAGGCACCGTCTGGAGGATCCCGACCCGGGGGTTGATCTCCATCAACCGGACCATGCGAACGAGGGTACGGCCGGACATGACACTGTCGGCATCGAAGACGATCATGTAACGATAGCTGTGTCCCCAGCGTCTGCAAAAATCGGCGATATTACCGCTTTTCCGTTTGATATTGGGGCGGCGGTGACGGTAAAAAAGACGCCCGAAAGCCCCTAGTTCATTGCAGAGACCGGCCCATGCCACCTCTTCGCGCACCCAGGTATCGGGATCGGTCGAATCGCTCAGAACGAAGAGATCAAAATCAGCGAGACGCCCTGTTGCGCCCAGGGAAAGATAGGTGGCTTTCACGCCGGCAAAGACGCGGTCGACATTTTCATTATAGACCGGGATGAGGATTGCCGTGCGTTTGCCGTGATCCCGGGGAGGATCATCTCCTTCCAGGGTGCGGGTAATGGCAAACCGGTCGAAGCGGCGCCACAGGATGAAAAATCCCAGCATGGCTGTCCAGAAACCGATCGAAATCCAGGCGAACAGGAGGCCGAAGAAGAAAACGAGCGTCGTTTCTATGGCAGTCCGTCCCTGGTGGGGAAGAATATGCGCCATATAGCCGCTTGCAATCACCGTGCTCGTCATGATGAGGGTGAGAAGAAGAATCCGTCGTCCACGGGCGGCATGCTCCCAGGTGACGATATGATTGAACAGTTTGTTTTTCATCTTCTTAGCGATGCTTCTTATGGGAATCGCAGCGCTTTTCCTAGTGCGTGGAAAAGTCGCTTGAGCGCCGTTGAAAAAAAAGAGCCGCGCCGCATCTTTTTGCTGGTCATCGGTCGTCGATCGAGGGGAGGAGATGCCGTCGTCCGGGGCGTATGGCTGAAGGTTTGTTCCGGCGCGGCCGCCGCGGCATTCCGGGGCCGAAAGCGACGGTAAAGTATCGGATATGCGCCGTAGGGTGTCTCTTTCACGAAATGTCCGTCGTTGACGAGAATATTGTGCAGGGCGCGCATCGCCAGGCGGGTGGGAGGGGCGTCACTGCCCTGCCGTGCCTCTTTTCGGGCCTGGTGAAGCGTCTCACGGGCGATGTCGATGCTGTAAAAGGCCGGGATGCCCAACATCTTCAGGTAGAGCAAGACCCGTTCCTGCGCCTCCTGCCAGAGCCCGGCATCACCTGAATCGGCCTCGGCATGCGCTGTCGGTCCATCCTTCGGAAGAGAAGGGGGCGCGGTCAATGTCGGATCTGAATTATCGTTTGTTGCATATTGTTCAGGCATGACGGATTTCTCAAGGCCAAACCGCGTAGCTCCAGGTTTCGGAAAGGACGTCTTTGCCCTGTACAAGATACGCCCGCACCTCGATCGGTGGTGCATTGGTGATCGGAATCGGAAGGGCCGATTCCAGGGCGCCGCCCGGCTTGCGCCTCACCTGGAGGACCAGTCGCCAACTGGCGGTCGGTTCGACTCTGTAGAGTTGTTTTTCCGTGATTTCGCCGCCATCGCTGATGCTGACCACGGAATCGAGCGGCGTTTCACTGGGCAGCCGGGCCGGCAGCGTGCCAAGCATTCCTCCCTTGAAGTCGATGATCAGTTTCCGGACGCCCTCCTCCTTTCCTGCCGCGGTTCGCGTCGCTACGACCCGGCCCGGCTCTTCCGGATCATCGGTCGGCAGATACCAGTTGAGGTGATAGGAGAAGTCAAGCGGTTGATTGATTTCAGGCAATTTTGCCGGAACCCAGTAGGCGACGATATTATCATTTTTTTCACTGTCGGTAGGAATCTGGACCAGCTCAACATGACCCGCCCCCCATTCCCCCACAGGAATCACCCATGCACTGGGACGCAGATCGTAGCGGGCTTCCTGATCCTGATAATGGTCGAAATCGAGGTCACGCTGGATCAACCCGAACCCGGTCGGATCGTGCGACTGGAATACGTTGATGAACAGATGCTGCAGGTTGACGAGCGGACGCCAGGTCACATCTCCCGAGCCGCCGGCAACGAGCAGACCATCGGAGTCATGGACTTCCGGACGGAAATCGTCCACGGGCCTCTGGTTTGTATTCTCACCATAAAAGAACATGCTGGTGAGCGGTGCAATCCCCAGCTTTTTGATCTCCTGCCGCCTGAAAAGACGTTCCTTGACGGTCATCTCCGTTCTCAAACCGGGCCGGATCGTGAATGCGTAGGCGCCCGTGACACTCTGGCTGTCGAGAAGCGCATAGATGACGATCTCGGTAGCGTCGGGAGCCGGTTTTTCAAGCCAGAATTCCTTGAAATAGGGAAATTCCTCTCCGGATTCCAGCCCGGTGTCGATGGCCAGGCCGCGTGCCGACAATCCGTAGACCTCGTTTTTTCCGATCGCCCGAAAGTAGCTCGCCCCGAGAAAAACAGCGACCTCGTCCAGATGATTTTTTCGATTGATGGGATAATGGAGGCGAAAACCGGCAAAGCCCAGATCAGTAGGTATCTTGTCGGTGAAATCATTGGCGCCGTAATCGAAGAGCTCGGGAGAAAAGGGAAACGGCCGCACGCCTTCGGGAGTGATTTCATTGATGGTAACCACCCGGTTGTAATAGAATCCCGGATGAAAAAACTGGACTTCAAAGGGAAGATTGTCGGCCCGCCAGAGTGATTTGTCCGTCCGGAAACGAATATCGCGGAACTGATCGTAAGTGATGTTCAGAAGGAATTCCGGGACGTTCTTTTCAGGATTCTGGTATGGATGCGCCGCCTCGTCCTTCGCTTTTGCGGCCGCATCTTCAAACGTAAAGGATGTCTGAGGGTCGGCCCCGGCCCCGGCATGAAGCGGCGTGCCGCAGAGAACGATTGCCAGGCAGAGCATTCCGATCGGAAGACCGACAGGAACAAGACGACATACATTGCTGATCAGCCTGCGGGCGGCTGCGCATGGCACATGCATCGATTCAATCCTCATGAGTCACTTGGTCTGTAGGTCAATCGTTGATGATGAAAAGCAAGAAGCCGTCACCACACTGTTGCCGGTATATCTTTACAGCCCTATATATTGAAACGAAGATACAATAATACACTTCGTTACGCCGGTCGATGTATTTTTTTGAAAGAAAAAGAAGAGGTACCACTTTCATAACGGATCTTAATGCTCGGGCAATGGTATGGATATGGGGTGCATTCGGTATTCTGGCGTCAGGTGAAAGGTAGGTATCAACGACCGCCGTATCCCCGGCGGCGTCGGCATCCTTTAGGCATGTGTTTCATATGGATTTCGTCCGGTTGCGGTGATAAGGAGATGGGGCGGCGACATCGGACCGGCAGCCGAATTGAAAGAGAGCGTGCAGCATGTTTGAATATCAGAAAACCAGACGTTATTTTGCTCAGACATCCAGCGGCCTTGAAGCCCTGGCGACAAAAGAAATAGAGGCGCTCGGTGCGACCGCGGTCGAGGCGGGTTTCCGGGGCGTCTATTTCACGGCCGATCCGGCGGTGCTTTATCACATCAACTACAATGCCCGGCTGGTGACCCGAATTCTGGCGCCGCTCGCCTCTTTTCGGTGCCGAAGCCGCGAAGACCTCTACAGGGCCGGTCGGGCCATCGACTGGGGCCTTTTTTTTTCCATCGACGATACCTTCGGCATCTTCGCCAATGTTTCCGGCAACGATCAGTTGAGGCATTCCAAGTTTGCGGCCTTGTGTCTGAAAGATGCGGTGGCGGACGGTTTCCGCAGCCGTACCGGCCGAAGGCCCGATGTCGATCCGATGAACCCGACGGTCTGGCTCAATCTGTTTATCGAACGGGAACGGGCGACGATCAGTCTCGATACCTCGGGAGGCTCGCTCCACCGCCGGGGCTACCGGAAGGAGCCGGTCGACGCCCCTCTGCAGGAAACCCTTGCCGCGGCCATGGTGACGCTCTCCGGATGGCGGGGCGAACGCCCGCTCTTCGATCCCATGTGCGGCGCAGGAACCCTGCTGTGCGAGGCCATGATGAAGGTCTGCCGCATTCCGGCAGGGTTTTTGAGAAGCGCGTTCGGGTTCCGGTTCCTGCCGGATTTCAATGCTTCCGTCTGGGCGCGTGTGAAGCGGCGGGCGGATGAGGGGATCACGCCGCTGCCGGAGGGGCTCATTGCCGGCAGTGACTGCGACCGCATCGCCGTAAAAGCCTCCCGGATCAATTGCGGCATGCTTCCCGGCGGCGATCGCATCCGGATTTTACAGCAGGACTACCGTGATGTTCCCGCTCTTGAACATACGGCAATCCTCTGCAATCCCCCTTACGGCATCCGCATGCGGCAGGAAGGGGATTTGGGCCTTTTTTTCAAGGAGTTCGGAGATTTTCTGAAGCAGCGCTGCAGAGGATCGCAGGCCTGCATCTATTTCGGAAACCGGGAGATGCTCAAGAAATTGGGTCTCAAGGCCGCTTGGAAGAAGCCGGTGCGCAATGCCGGACTGGATGGAAGGGTGGCCATGTATGATCTTTATTGAGGTTTTCCGCCGGTTTTTATGCTCTATACTTTCCCATGCGGCAGTTTCAAGGGTGCAAACGGAAGGTCATGCCCTAAACGGCTTTTTTTTCCCAGTCTTCCACGTGTTCGTCTTCAGCAACTTCCTCCCAGCCGGTGATCATGGCCCTGGTGTGCGTCACGAGGCTGTGTCCGGTGGTGGTCATATAGACGTGGACGATGAAAAACGAGAGAATCGCGAAGGCCAGGGCCGTATGGATCACGGCCACCAAAGCGAGGTCCAGGCCTGCCCATCCATAGTCGGTCCAGGAGTTATATAACCAGTAGAGAAGACCTGAAACCATTTGCAGGGGCAGCAGCAGAGCGGCCAGAGAGAGATATGTCAGGCGCTGGAGAGGATTGTGCTTGGCATCCCTCCGTTTGGGAACGGGATGGGATTCCCCCCGGAAAATGCCGTAGGCGTAATATCTGACGACGGCGAACATTTTCCGGGTGGTCGGGACGTATTGGCGCCATTCCCCCGTGGTGAAGATCCAGAAGGCAAAGAATGCAAAGGCGATCAGCCAGGTGATGCCGGTCGCGTTGTGGACCCGCACCGCCGTCTCGAATCCCAGCAGGCGGATCGATCCGTTGATTTCAAATCCGGTGGCCAGAAGGATTATGATCAGAGCCGCCTGGAGCCAGTGCCAGAAGCGTTCGTAGCGGGTATACAGATAGATGCGTTTTCGCTTGAGTTCCATCGTACGTCGTTTCTCCTGTGCTTTTTGTTGCAGGTTTAACCGGCCTTCGGCGGCGTTCTGCCGTGGATGAAGATTCTGGCGAGCCCGTGGAGCAGCACGCCGGCAAGCGAGATGAGCACGAGTCCCGACCCCAGCGTGTCGATCACCTTGAAATGATCCCTGCCGGGCATGTAGAACCCGGATAGTTTCGCCAGCCGGCTTCCGTCCCGGGCGTGGCATTCGCCGCAGGCGACGGTCTCGGACCTGGGCGCCACCATGTGGGTGGTCGGATAGACGTAGCGCGTTTCGACAAAATCGAATTCTCCGCTGAAGGGCAGGCCCGCTTGCCGCATGCCGCTGTCTATGGCGCGCTTCCAGTCATAGTTGGCCCAATAGGCATCGCTGCCTTTTTTTCCGAAAAGATGGGGGATCAGCAGGGTTTTGTTGACCTTGTCATAGGGTTGCCTGCCCTGGTGGACCTTGAACGGAAAAATCCGCGCATCGGCATCATTCCGGCTTCCCTCGGGCCAATTGATCCGGACCGGTCCGCGCGGATCGATCGTGTCTCTTGCCGTAATCGAATGGATGGCTCCGTTGAACCAGAAATATTCGGGCATGACATTTTTCGCCCATACAAAATTCCCTTTTTTGGTGTCGTAGACCGGCTTGCCGTAAGGCCCTTTTTCAGCATACGGTTTCCCATCTTTCTTTCGTCCCGCGGTCGACCAGTCCCAGAACATCTTGGTGGGATTGACGCGTGCGAATACCGGGATATGGCAGCTCTGGCAGGCGACCTTGTCGGTGTGATCGTTGGGCTTGGAGCCGGCCTTGTGGGGAGTCCGGGTGTGGCAGGATTCACAGGTGATTTTGGCGGTGAGATCGTCTTCGACCAGGCTTTTCCGATCCGTTGCCGCCGGGGTGGCATAGGTGCGGCCGGCAATATGATGGCGGACGGTGGTGTGGCACCTGACACAATCGAAATCCTGACCGTCAAGGCCCATGTGGACGTCGAGCGCCTTGTTGGGTTTGGCAAGCGACGTATCGAGATCGCCGTGTTTGACGCCGTCGCCGCCGCCGCCGGTGAAATGGCATGTGCCGCAGTTCTGTCGGGTCGGGCGGCCCACGCTCTGGGCGACCTTGTTCCAATCCGGCGGGAGAAAGGTTTTTCCGTTTTCCTTGAAAACGGTCGGCTCCGCCGCGGGATTGCCGGCGGCCGTGGGAAATTTATGATAGGTTCCGGTCTGTTCGTGGCAGACCAGGCAGTCGACCTTGGTCTCGTCGGTAAAATCGAAGCTTTTGTCTTTCCAACCGTAACCGGCATGGCACGAGGTGCAGCGGGGTTCGTTCCCGTGGATGCTGATACAGAAGTTGTTGATGGAATACCCCGCCTTGCCGATCTCTTGCTGGACGGCCACATTGGGATCGCGCCAGGTCCAGTGGATCGTTTTATGAAACTGCGAAGCCGCCTCCGAATGACAGCTGAGGCAGGCCCGGGTTACCTCTTCCCCGGACGTGAACTCTTTTTGCAGAATCTCATGTTTGGCGTGGTCGGTCGTGATCCAGATGTCTTCACGGGATACGGCCTGCTGCGCCATGCTCCGGCCGGGTGCCGGACTGTCTTCGGCGACGGTCGCCGCCGGCATAAAAAGGATCAGGCCGATCCCACAGACCATAAAGAGCCGTCGGGTTGATCGTCCGCATTCCTGCAACATTATCTGTACCTCCATGGGTCGTGATCCTGGCGGATGAATCTGTCGGCAGATTCCATCCGAAAAAAGCCGCCTCGCATGGATGCCGATAGAAGAAAGTATTGTTTGCCTCATGGGTAGATACAGCAATGTTCATGCCATAAATGTACTTCGATGGTTTTCCTCCTTATTCCCTTTCATCCGCCGGTGAACGTAAAATTGAAAATTGACTTTTTGAATAAAAACGTTAAGATCGTTAATCATGTTAAGTTAACAGGTTTATATGCCGGATGGTTTGATAGGGGGCAGAGATGGATCTTTCAAAATACTGGAAGACGATTGTGGATACGCTGCAAGACGGGCTGATCGTCGTGGATCCGGGCGGCACAATCGTTTCGGTCAATCCTGCGGCGGAAGAGCTTACCGGTTATGCCGCCGCGGATCTCATCGGACAATCCTGCCGCATATTGGGATGCACGGGCTGCGAAATCAACAGCCGGGGAGTCGGATCACCTTGGTGCGGACTATTCGATCGGGGCCATGTCAAAACCAAGCAATGCACGATCTGGAACCGAAGCCGGCACTCGATACATGTCGTAAAGAGTGCCGCGCTCTTGAAAAACGAAGACGGCAAGGTGATCGGCGCCGTCGAAACCCTGAAGGACATGAGCCGATTTATCCGTCAGCAGCACGAGATTGCGGAGCTGCGCAGGAGCTGCCTTCTCGACAAGGGGTTTCATGGAATTATCGGAGAGTCATCCAAAATTCAGCGTCTTTTCGAACTGATTGACAGCGTCGCACAATCGGACGCCCCTGTGCTGGTGCTGGGGCAGAGCGGCACGGGAAAGGAACTGGTGGCGCGGGCCGTTCATGACAGCAGCTTCAGAAACGATGGGCCGTTTATCAAGGTCAATTGCGCCGCGCTCAACGAAAATCTCCTCGAGAGTGAATTGTTCGGGCATGTCAAGGGTGCCTATACCGGCGCCGAACGGGCGCGGGTGGGCCGTTTCGAGGCGGCCCACGGCGGAACGATTTTCCTGGACGAGATCGGTGACATTCCTTTGACCACTCAGGTCAAGCTGTTGAGAGTGCTGGAGGAACGCGAGATCGAGAGGGTGGGGGACCACCACCCCATCGCCGTGGATGTGCGCATCATCACCGCCACGAACAAGCACCTGGAGACCCTGATCCGCAGAGAAGCCTTTCGGGAGGATCTTTTTTTCCGTATCAATGTGTTTCCCCTCCATTGTCCGTCGCTTGCCGAACGCGCGGATGACATTCCGCTGATCGTCCAGAGCTTTATCGAGCAGTACAGCGCCAAAGTCGGGAAGAAGATTTCCGGTCTCACGCCGGAAGCCATGGAAACCCTCCTGACGTATCCATGGCCGGGGAATGTCCGGGAGCTCCGGAATGCCGTGGAATACGCCTTTGTTCTGTGTACCGGCGAGCGGATCGGGATCGAGCATCTTCCGCCCAGAATATCCCGGAGGGATGCCGGATCCGACGAGCATCCGGAATCCATCCCGCCCCATCAGGCGTCCGACCGGGAACGCAGAGAGTTGATTCTGGCGTTGAAGAAGACCGACGGCAACCAGTCGAAGGCCGCCAAAATTTTGAATGTAAGCCGGGTAACGGTCTGGAAACGTATCAAAAAATATGACATTGATCTGGATGCCGAGCTTCAGGAAGCGTAAGCGATGAATTTTTTTTCTGTACAACCGGGAAAGTGGTATTAGTTTCTTTTCTAACAGGAAGTGATCCATCTGTTTTCAAGAGATTCACAGAAGATTTTCAGATAATGATTTCGGAATGGGTGATCGTTGGCTGTCATAACATGCACATGTCTTCCGCGACCTGAATGACCAAAACCATTATCTCCAAATCTGCAAGGGTTCACCGAAATGCTATATCAATATCAATACGTGAACCATCTGAATCAGAATAGGTCGTAAAGAAAGGAGCTGATTATGGAAGCAACGATGCTCATGATATTGATCGGAATGGCGGGGGCTTTCCTGATGCCGCTGCCCGAACCGGAACGCGCGGCGGTAAAGATTCGACGCCCCTGAGCCGCCGGTTCCCGTCACCGTCCGCTGAAGTCCGCGACAACAACGGCCATCCCTTGCAAGGGATGGCCGTTGTTGTTGGCGATGATGACGGGATCAGCGCGCCCGCATGCGGCGGAAAATTTCTGCCGGGCGCATCATCGGGCGGCCGATGTCATATTTTTCAGTTGCCGCCGGCGCGTCCGTCGTCACACGCTTC
>AMWB02120231.1_pt1 | contig 17467 bp, 21 predicted proteins | sample 200311 | NCBI WGS metagenome assembly AMWB02 (sample SAMN02737377, study PRJNA173069) | bioreactor metagenome | biome: anode biofilm in microbial fuel cells | place: USA: California | collected 2010-12-16 | reverse complement strand
CACCCACAGCAGTGGCTGGTGCACACCCGCAGCGCCCCTCCTCGCACGGCTGCGCGAATACGAGAACGACTTCGGGGCGCGGGTATTCCGCGGTACCGCGGTGCAGCTATACAGCCGCGAGCCCTACCGGCGCATGGCCGCGCTCATGCAGGCGCGGCTCGACGCCAACCTGTCCTATATCCGCCAGGCGCTGGCAGGCGTGCCGAGTTTCACCTCACACATCGCCTACGAGAACGCCCGTGCCTTCCTTGCCGACCTGTACCTGTTGCGCGATTCGCTTATCAGTCACGGTGACCGCATCGTGGCGCGGCAGGATCTCCAGGACCTGATTCGCCTGGTGGAAAGTTTCGGCTTCCACCTGCTGCAGCTCGACGTGCGTCAGGAGTCCACCGTGCACACACGCAGCGTCGCGGCGGTATTGCGCCAGATCGATCCCGGCTTCGACTATGCGGTGGCCGACGAGGCCGCGCGCATGCAGCGCCTGGCGGCCTGGATCGGTCATATCGATCCCATCGAGTTCGACGACAGCCAGCTCGACGACGAGGCGCGCGAGACCCTCGCGGTGTTTCGCCGCATGGCCAAGCTGCAGGCGGAGATCGGCGACGAGGTGTTCGGCGCCTATGTGATTTCCATGACCCACAGCGCCTCGCACGTGATGGAAGTCATGCTGCTGGCACGCCTGGTCGGCCTTGCCGGCCACACCGGCGACGGCTGGCACTGCCGCCTGCTCGTCGCGCCGCTGTTCGAGACCGTCGACGATTTGCAGCGCAGCCAGACCATCCTCGAACAACTGCTGTCGAACCCGGTGTACCGTGGGCTTCTGTCCGCCAACGGCAACCGCCAGGAAGTCATGCTGGGTTACTCCGACTCGTGCAAGGATGGCGGCATCCTGGCGTCGAACTGGAATCTCTACCAGGCGCAGCTTTCCATCATCGCGCTGACCCAGCGCCACGGCGTCGAATGCCGCCTGTTCCACGGTCGCGGCGGCACCGTCGGGCGCGGCGGCGGTCCCACCCACGACGCCATCCTGTCGCAACCGCCCGGCACGGTGAACGGCGAGATCAAGTTTACCGAGCAGGGCGAGATGCTCTACTACAAGTACAGCAATCCCGAGACCGCCAGCTACGAGATCGGCATGGGCGTGACCGGCCTGATGAAAGCCAGCGCCACCGCGCTGGCGCACAGCGAGGTGCGCTACCCGGAAGCCTTCCTCGCCCACATGCGCGACATTGCCAGCGCCGGGGAGGACGCCTATCGCGCGCTGATCGGCATGGAAGGTTTCATCGACTACTTTTACGAGAGCACGCCGGTCACCGAGATCGGCCTGCTCAACATCGGCAGCCGGCCGTCGCACCGCAAGAAGGCCGACCGCTCGCTCGGCTCGATCCGCGCGATTCCCTGGGTGTTCGGCTGGGCGCAGTCGCGCCATACGCTGCCCGCCTGGTACGGCATCGGCAGCGCGCTCAAGGGCTTCGCCGACACGGTGCCCGACGGGCTCGCGGCGCTGCAGGCGATGCATCGCGGGTGGCCGTTCTTCCGCAGTCTGCTGTCCAACGTGCAGATGGCGCTGACCAAGGCGGATCTGGAAATCGCCGAGGAATACGCACGGCTGTGCGAACACCCCAATGCCATGGCGGTCTACCGCACCATCGCCGGGGAATATGCGCTCACCGTCGAATGGGTGCGCCAGGTGGCGCAGATCGGCGCGCTGCTCGAGGACAACCAGCTTCTCGCCCTGTCACTGTCGCGCCGGCGGCCATATATCGACCCGATCAACCACATCCAGGTTCGCATGCTCAAGCGCTACCGCAGTCCGGGGGCGACGGAAACCGAGCAGATGTCCTGGCTGATGCCGCTGAAGCGCTCGATCAACGCGATTGCCGCTGGCATGCGCAATACCGGCTAGTCCCGTGCCGGACGACGAAATCTCCCGCAAGCCAACCGATACCCGGCGGCGCTGGCTCGTCGCCTCGGCCGGCTTCAATGTGCTGCTGCTGCTCGCGGCGGGCGGGCTCGGGCTGTACGCCTTTCTCCTCAACGTCGACCTCGGCGACGTCAAGCGCCGCCTGTCGCAGGAAGTCGAGGCGCACCAGCAGGCGGAACGCTACCTGATCGAGGCGCGCAACCTGCTGACCGAGAACCAGCGGGAAATCGAGCAGCTCAAGGCCCAGATTGCCTTCAAGGAATCCGATATCCAGGCCGCCGCGTCGGCCAAACCGCTGCTGCCGGTCACGGTCGGCTTCCGCTCGTCGATGCTGGGGCGCGGGCTGGTGGCCGTGATCGACAACACCAGCGACCGCTACCTCACCGTCGTGCTGTCCGTGCGCAACCCCACGCGCGCGCTGGCCAAACGCTTCAACCTCGAACTGTCGCCGCGCTCCAGCACCGATTTTGGCCACTTCGAGGGCTGGCAATTCGCGTCCGGCGACGAGGTCGCGCTGTTCAACGACGGGTTCGCCACGCTGCGTCTGACCGTGCCCTGAGGCGGGCTGGATTTGCCTTGGGCGCTGTGTTAATAAGTGACCTTGCCAGGCCACACTGCGCGAGTTTCACGTTAACCATGAAGATCTCACGATGACATCGACAACTCTGGAACTGCTGCAGAAATACAGCGTGGCGGGGCCGCGTTACACTTCGTACCCCACCGCGCCGTATTTCCACACCGGCTACCGCGAGGCCGACTGGCTCGACGCGCTCGCCGCCATGCAGCCCGAGCGCGGCATCTCGCTGTACGCGCACATTCCGTTCTGCGACTCGCTCTGCTATTACTGCGGCTGCAACATGGTGGCCACGCGTGATTACAGCAAGACCGTCCCCTACCTGGCGGCGCTGGATCGCGAAATGGCGGCGACCGCGGCACGCGTCGATCCCGGGCGGATCGTGCGCCAGCTGCACCTGGGCGGAGGCACGCCGACCTACCTGCATCCCGACGATATCCGTGCGCTGATGGGGCGCATGCGCGGCCACTTCAACATCGCGCCGGATGCCGAGATCAGCTGCGAAGTCGACCCACGCGAACTCACACGCGAGCATCTCGTCGCGCTGCGCGAAAACGGCTTCAATCGCGTCTCGTTCGGCGTGCAGGACATGGATCCCAAGGTGCAGGAAGCGGTCAACCGCATCCAGTCCGAGTTCCTCATCCGGCAGGTGGTCGACTGGGCGCGCGAACTCGGGTTCTCCAGCGTCAACCTCGACCTCATCGTCGGCCTGCCCAGACAGACCATCGAGAGCTTCCGCGGCACGCTCGACCGCGTCGTCGCGTGGTCGCCCGACCGCCTCGCGGTGTTCGCCTACGCGCACGTGCCGTGGATCAAGAAGCACCAGCGCCTGATCCAGGAAAGCGAGCTGCCCGATTTCGCCACCCGCCTCGCCCTGCAGCAGGCCGTCAACGAGACACTTGGCGGCGCCGGCTACGTCAACATCGGCCTCGACCACTACGCCCGCTCCGAGGACGAGCTGGTGCGCGCACAGCAGAACAAGACGCTGTGGCGCAATTTTCAGGGCTACACCACGCACAAGGATTGCGACATCCTCGCCTTCGGCGCGTCCAGCATCAGCCAGACCGTCGACGTCTACATGCAGAACGAAAAAGGCCTGAAGTCCTACGAGGCGCGCGTCACTGCCACCGGCTTCGCCGTCGAGCGCGGCATCAAGCTCAGCCTCGACGACCGCATCCGGCGCGAGGCGATCACCCGCGTGATGTGCGATCTGGAGCTCGACCTTGCGGCATTCGGCGAGGAATGGAACATCGACGCCACGACGTATTTCGCCGACGCGCTCGCCGACCTGCGCCCGCTGGCCGACGACGGCCTCGTCGTCTTCGATGGCGCGCGTATCGAAGTCACCCCTGTCGGGCGCATGTTCCTGCGCAACATCGGCATGTGCTTCGATCGTTATCTGAAGGACGCCGCAACCGACAAACCGCGCTATTCGCGCACCGCCTGAGGCCATGGCCACGCCAGCCGAGATGCCGCCCGGACGGCGCACCTGCCTGTACGATGCCGCGCAGCTCGAGCTGATCGTCGCCGACATGGTGCGGCAGGCGGCCGGGCTGCTCACCGGGCGCTCCCGGGTGGCGATCGTCGGCATCCTGCGCCGCGGCGCGCCGCTGGCCGACCGTCTGCACGCGCGCCTGGCGAGCGACTACGGCCTGGCCGACTGCGTGCGCCTCGATCTCCAGATCAAGCGCTACGCCGACGACCTGCGCCTGCTGCATCCGGAAACACAGCTGACCGAAAATCCCGCGCACGCCGGCATCGACCTCGACGGCCATACCGTGCTCGTCGTCGACGATGTCATGTATCGCGGCCATTCCCTGCTGCGTGCCGTGCAATACCTTGCCGGCAGGCAGCCCGCGGAAATCCGTACCGTGGCGCTGGTCGACCGCGGCGTGGCCCGTCTGCCGGTGCGCACCGACATCGTCGGTGTGCGGCTCGACGTCGCACCCTGTGACATCATCGAGTGCAGCGTCCCGCCCTACGAGCCGCGTTTCCAGATCGACCTCGTGCAGCCGGGCTGACGCCGCAGGCGATGGAAAAAACCGGGATCGCCTCCGGCGTGCCGGGGTACCCATGGCGCGCGGCCCCGGCGGGTGCGCTGCAACGGGAGGACATATGAGTGGATTTTCCGCACTGTTCCACAAGGAACTGCTGCGCTTCTGGAAAGTGGTGGTGCAGACCGTGGTCGCCCCCGTGGTCACCGCGCTGCTGTACCTGCTGATCTTCGCCCATGTGCTGGAAGACCACGTCCAGCCCTTTCCCGGCGTCGCCTACTCCAGCTTTCTGGTGCCGGGGCTGGTAATGATGAGCATGCTGCAGAACGCCTTCGCCAACAGCTCGTCCAGCCTCATCCAGTCGAAGATGCAGGGCAACATCGTGTTCGTCCTGCTGCCGCCGCTGTCGTATCTGGAGTTCTTCCTCGCCTATCTCGGCGCCGCGGTCGTTCGCGGCCTGGCGGTCGGCGCCGGCGTGTGGGCGGTGGCCCTGTGGTTCGCGCCGTGGCAGGTTCCCCACCCGGGATGGCTGCTGGCCTACGCGGTCCTTGCCTGCGCCAACCTCGGCGCCGTCGGCATCGTCGCCGGCATCTGGGCGGAAAAATACGACCAGTTGGCGGCGTTCCAGAACTTCCTCATCCTGCCGCTCACCTTCCTGTCGGGCGTGTTCTACTCGATCCATTCGCTGCCGTCCTTCTGGCAGGCGGTGTCCTACTTCAATCCCGTGTTCTACCTCATTGACGGCTTCCGCTATGCCTTCATCGGCCACGCCGACATCGACCCCTGGAGCGGCCTGCTGGTCGCCGGGGGCTGCTTTGTGGCAATATCCGCGTTTTCCCTGCTGCTGCTGCGCAGCGGCTACAAACTCAGGCACTAGCTCCCGCTGGGGGTGCCGGTAACAAGCGAGGCACGCACACATGGTTACTCCCGACGACATCAAGGGCTGGATCACCGAAAAACTCCCCTGCGATCACATCGAACTGGACGGCGACGGCCAGCATTTCCAGGCGGTGATCGTCAGTCCGGCCTTTGCCGGCAAGAATATGATCCAGCAGCACCGGCTGGTCTACGATGCGCTCGGCAGCCGCATGCACGCGCAGATCCACGCCCTGTCGATGAAGACCTACACCCCCGAGGACTGGGCTAACCGCTGAATGGATGCCCTCGTCATCCACGGCGGTAACCCGCTTTCCGGCGAAGTCCGCATTTCCGGTGCGAAGAACGCCGCGCTGCCCATCCTCACCGCCAGCCTGCTCACCGCCGATGCGCTCAGGCTCGGCAATGTGCCGCATCTCAAGGACATCAGCACCATGCTCGCGCTGCTGGGGCACATGGGCGTGCGCGTAACGCTGGACGACCGCAACCAGGTCACCCTGTCCGGCGCATCCATCCCGCACAAGGAAGCGCCCTACGAAATGGTGAAGACCATGCGCGCGGCCATCCTGGTGCTGGGGCCCACGCTCGCGCGCTTCGGCGACGCGCGCGTATCCCTGCCGGGTGGCTGCGCCATCGGCTCGCGCCCGGTCGATCTGCACATCAAGGGCCTGCAGGCCATGGGTGCCGACATCCGTATCGAGCATGGCTACATCCACGCCCGCTGCAAACGCCTCAAGGGCGCGCCCATCGTCATGGACATGGTCACCGTCACCGGCACCGAAAACCTCATGATGGCCGCCACCCTGGCCGACGGCACCACCGTGCTGGAAAACGCCGCGCGCGAGCCCGAAGTGGTCGACCTCGCGCGCTGCCTCGTCGCCATGGGCGCGAAGATCGACGGCGCGGGCAGCGACGTCATCACCGTGCACGGCGTCGAAAGGCTACACGGCGCGGATTATTCGGTCATGCCCGACCGCATCGAAACCGGCACCTTCCTCGTCGCCGCCGCCATGACCGGTGGACGCGTGCGCGCCACCCATACCCAGCCCGACGCGCTCGATGCCGTCATCGCCAAACTGCGCGAAGCCGGCGCCCGGGTCGAGAGCGGTCCCGACTGGATCGAGGTCGAGTCCGGCGGCAGACTGAAGGCGGTCGATATTCGCACCGCGCCGCACCCCGCGTTTCCCACCGACATGCAGGCGCAGTTCATGGCGATGAATTGCATCGCCGAAGGCGCCGCCAGCATCACCGAAACCATTTTCGAGAACCGCTTCATGCACGTGCAGGAACTGCGACGGCTGGGTGCCAACATCGAAGTGTCCGGCCACACCGCCCTGGTACGCGGTGTGCCGCGTCTCGATGGCGCCACCGTCATGGCCACCGACCTGCGCGCCTCCGCCTGCCTGGTGCTGGCGGGCCTGGTCGCCGCGGGCGAGACCACCATCGAGCGCATCTACCACCTCGACCGCGGCTACGAGCGCATCGAGGAAAAGCTCACCCAGTTGGGTGCGCGCATCAAGCGGGTGCATTGACACGTACGCATGCCTTGTGGGAGCGGCGCCCCCGCCGCGATTTTCGGTTGACACGCGCCTGCCGGGGGCAGCCTGAGCGCGAAGCCCTGCGATTGTGGCTATAATGGCCGCATGAAAACGTCCTCAATATCCGCTACCAAAAACCAGTTGAGTGCACTGATCGAACAAGTGCGCCACGGCGAGACCATTCTCATTACCGACCACGACCGGCCGGTCGCGCGGCTCATGCCGGTCGGGAGTGAAAACGGCCAGCCGGGCGAGCTTGCGCTTCTGGAACGCAAAGGCATCCTGCGGCGAGGCCATGGAGATGCCTGTCGTTTGGCGCCGCCCCCCCTGCCGCGGCAACATGCCAGCGCACTTGAGGCTTTGCTCGAAGAGCGCGAGTCGGGACGGTGAGATTCTGGGACAGTTCCGCAATCCTGCCCTTGCTGGTAGAAGAAGCGAGCACGCCCTCCGCACTCAGCTATTACGAAAACCATCCGGAAATCGTTGCCTGGTGGGGAACCCCGGTCGAATGCGCGTCCGCCCTGGCCAGGCTGGAGCGCGAAGCCAGCCTCGATTCGGCAGACGTCACGCATGCGCTGGGTCAATTGACTGCGTTGCAGGCAGCCTGGCATGAAGTGCAACCCCTGGACAACGTGCGCCAGATCGCTCAACGCCTGCTGCGGCTTCATCCCTTGCGCGCCGCCGATTCGCTGCAATTGGCCGCAGCGCTGCTTGTCTGCGAGCATAGGGCGAGTGGTTGGCAGTTCGTATGCCTGGACAAGCGCTTGAGTCTGGCGGCCGAGCGCGAAGGCTTCATGGTCGTCCAGAATTTTGTGGATTGAACGGAGGAAAGTGGCATGAGATTTCCAGCAGTGTTCAACCCGGATCGTTCATTAGCCATTCTGGCATCGCAAAGTCAACGGGTTGCAGGTTGGGCTTCAGCCCGACCTGCACTCAAATGGATGATCCGGGCTCAATTCCGCCTCGTGGGTTGCCAGTCGCACCCACCGCGACTTTCGGTCGTGTTTCAAGGGATAATCCGGGGTGAAGCGCTGCCATCTCCAACACAACCAACATGACCTGCCCCGGCATCACCCTCGCCCTCTCCAAGGGCCGCATCTTCGAGGAAACCCTGCCGCTGCTGGCGGCAGCCGGCATCACCCCGTCCGAAAGCCCCGAATCCTCGCGCAAGCTCATCATCGGCACCAACCGCGACGACGTGCGCCTCATCATCGTGCGCGCCAGCGACGTGCCCACCTACGTGCAATACGGCGCCGCCGACCTCGGCATCGCCGGCAAGGACGTGCTGCTCGAGCACGGCGGCATGGGCCTCTACCAGCCGCTCGACCTGAAGATCGCCAAGTGCCGCATGTGCGTGGCGGCGCCGGCCGGCTTCGACTACGCGGCCGCCGTGCATCGCGGCGCGCGCCTGCGCGTGGCGACCAAATACATCGACACCGCGCGCGCCCACTTCGCCGCCAAGGGCGTGCATGTCGACCTGATCAAGCTCTACGGCTCGATGGAACTGGCACCCCTGGCCGGGTTGGCGGACGCCATCGTCGACCTGGTGTCGAGCGGCGGCACGCTGAAGGCCAACAATCTGGTCGAGGTCGAGGACATCATGCCGATCTCCTCGCGTCTCGTCGTCAATCAGGCCAGCCTCAAGATGAAGCGCGGCCTCCTGCAACCCGTCCTCGACGCCATCGAAACGGCCATCCAATGAGCCAGACCATTCGCCGCCTGTCCTCCCGCGACCCGGAATTCCTGTCCACGCTCGACGCGCTGCTGGCCTTCGACAATGGCACCGACGCCGCCATCGAGCAGACCGTCGCGGAGATCCTCGCCAGCGTGCGCACCGTCGGCGATGCCGCCGTGCTCGACTACACGCGCCGCTTCGACAAACTCGACGCCACGACGATGGCCGAACTCGAACTGCCGCTGACGGAGCTGGCCGCCGCTTTCGACGGCTTGCCCGCCGTTCAGCGCGATGCGCTCGAGCAGGCCGCCGCGCGCGTGAAGAGCTACCACGAGAAGCAGAAGCTCGACTCCTGGGAATACACCGAGGCCGATGGCACGCGGCTCGGCCAGAAGGTGACCGCGCTCGACCGCGTCGGCCTGTATGTCCCGGGCGGCAAGGCCGCCTACCCGAGTTCGGTGCTGATGAACGCGATCCCCGCCAAGGTCGCGGGCGTCAAGGAACTCATCATGGTGGTGCCGACGCCGGGCGGCCAGAAGAACCAACTCGTGCTGGCCGCCGCGCATCTGGCCGGCGTGGACCGCGTGTTCACGATCGGCGGCGCGCAGGCAGTCGGTGCGCTCGCCTACGGCACGCAGACCATCCCGCAGGTCGACAAGATCGTCGGGCCGGGCAATGCCTACGTCGCCAGCGCCAAGCGCCGCGTCTTCGGCACCGTCGGCATCGACATGGTGGCCGGGCCTTCCGAGGTGCTGGTGATCGCGGATGGCTCGGGCGATCCGGACTGGACGGCGATCGACCTGTTCGCCCAGGCCGAGCACGACGAACTGGCGCAGTCGATCCTGCTCTGCCCCGACGCCGCCTATCTCGAACGCGTCGCGGCGAGCATCGACAAGCTGCTGCCGACCATGCCGCGCAAGGATGTCATCGCCGCATCATTGTCCGGGCGCGGCGCGTTGATCCATGTCAGCGACCTCGACGAGGCCTGCGTGATCGCCAACCGCATCGCGCCCGAGCATCTCGAACTCTCGGTCGAGAATCCGCGCGTCCTGCTCGACAAGATCCGCCATGCCGGCGCGATCTTCATGGGCCATTACTGCTCCGAATCGCTCGGCGACTACTGCGCCGGGCCGAACCATGTCCTGCCCACCTCGCGCAGCGCGCGCTTCTCCAGCCCCCTCGGTGTCTACGACTTCCAGAAGCGGTCCAGCCTGATCGAGGTCTCGGCGGCCGGCGCGCAGACGCTCGGCCCGATCGCCGCGACACTCGCGCACGGCGAGGGGCTGACCGCGCACGCCCGCGCGGCGGAACTCAGGCTGAAATAATTTCCCTTAAAGCGGCAATCAGCGCCGCGCACTGCTCGTCGGTGCCGACGGTGATGCGCAGGAACTGCTCGATGCGCGGCTGCCGGAAGTGGCGCACGATGATGCCGCGCTGCCGGAGCGCCAGCGCCAGTTCCGCCGCATCGTGGCGAGGATGGCGGGCGAAAATGAAATTGGCCGCGGAAGGAAGCACTTCGAAGCCAAGGCTTTCCAGATCGCCTGTCAGCGCAGTGCGGCTTCGGATCACCGCCTGGCGGGTGCGCTCGAACCATTCGCGGTCCTCGATCGCCGCCGTGGCGCCGGCGATGGCGAGGCGGTCGAGCGGATAGGAGTTGAAGCTGTCCTTGACGCGCCGCAGGCCTTCGATCAGCTCGACATGGCCGACCGCGAAGCCGACGCGCAGCCCGGCGAGCGAGCGCGACTTCGAGAGGGTCTGCACCACCAGCAGGTTGGGATGGCGATTCACTAGCCCTACCGCCGATTCGCCGCCGAAGTCGATGTAGGCCTCATCGACGACCACGACGGAATCCGCGTTGGCCTGCAGCAGCGCCCCGATGTCGGCGAGCGGCAAGGCGCGGCCGGTCGGCGCGTTCGGGTTGGGGAGGATGATGCCGCCGTTGGGCGCGGAGTAATCGCTCACGTGCAGCTTGAAGCTTTCGTCGAGCGGGACGGTCCGGTAGTCGATGCCGTAGAGCCGGCAATAGACCGGATAGAAGCTGTAGGTGATGTCGGGAAACAGGATCGGCCGCTCGTGCTTGAGCAGCGCGAGGAAGGCGTGCGCCAGCACCTCGTCGGAGCCGTTGCCGACGAACACCTGTGCGGGGGCGATGTCGCCGAAGTAGGCGGCGACCGCCTCGCGCAGCCGGGTGCTGTCCGGATCGGGATAGAGCCGCAGCCGGTCGCCGGTTTCCTCGCGGATCGCCGCGAGCACGCGCGGGCTTGGGCCGTAGGGGTTCTCGTTGGTGTTGAGCTTGACGAGATCGGGCAGCTTCGGCTGCTCGCCCGGCACGTAGGGTTGCAGCTCGCGGGCGGTGGCGCTCCAGAATCGGCTCATGGCGGGCGAAATCAATGTTGCGGTTCGAGGGGATGGTATTATGCCCGCTCGCGCAACCCTTGCCGTTCATATAGCTGATTACCGCGATGCGCAACGCCGAAATCTCTCGCAACACGCTGGAAACCCGGATCCGCGTCAGGCTCGATCTGGATGGCGCCGGCAAGTCGCAACTGGCGACCGGCGTCGGCTTCTTCGATCACATGCTCGACCAGATCGCCCGCCACGGCCTGATCGACCTGGAGGTCGAGGCGCAGGGCGACCTGCACATCGATGCGCACCACACCGTCGAAGATGTCGGCATCGCGCTCGGCCAGGCGCTCGCCCGGGCGCTTGGCGACAAGAAGGGGCTGACGCGGTATGGACACGCGTATGTGCCGCTCGACGAGGCGCTGTCGCGCGCGGTGGTCGACCTGTCCGGCCGGCCCGGCCTGAGCTTCAATGTCGCCTTCACGCGTGCGCGCATCGGCGAATTCGACACCGAACTGGTGCGTGAATTCTTCCAGGCGCTGGTCAACCACGCCGGCATCACCCTGCACATCGACAACCTGCGCGGCGAAAACGCCCACCACCAGGCCGAATCGGTGTTCAAGGCCTTTGCGCGCGCCTTGCGCATGGCGGTCGGCGTCGACCCGCGCGCCGGCTCGGCCGTGCCCTCGACCAAGGGAAGCCTTTAACCAACCGCTTCAATGCAGATGAAGACAGTCGCGATTGTCGATTACGGCATGGGCAACCTGCGCTCGGTCGCCAAGGCGGTCGAGCATGTCGCGCCCGACTGGCAGGTGCAAGTCACGGCCGACCCGCAGGCGGTGGCCGCCGCGGGGCGCGTCGTCGTGCCCGGCCAGGGCGCGATGCCCGACTGCATGCGCGAACTCAATGCCCGCGGCCTGGCCGCTGCCGTGGTGCGCGCCGCGCACGAGAAGCCGTTCCTCGGCATCTGCATCGGCCTGCAGATGCTGTTCGAGCACAGCGAGGAAGGCGACGTGCCGGGCCTCGGCATCCTGCCCGGCCAGGTGCGGCGCTTTCCGGACGCCGAAATGCACGATGCGGCGGGGGTGCGCCTCAAGGTGCCGCACATGGGCTGGAACCAGGTGCGCCAGGCCGCCGCGCACCCGCTGTGGCAGGGCATCGCCGACGACACGCGTTTCTATTTCGTGCACAGCTACTACGTCGAGCCGGCGGCGCCGGACGTGATCGCCGGCTCGACGCAGTACGGCATCGCCTTTACCAGCGCGGTGGCCCGCGCTAACATCTTTGCCGTGCAATTCCACCCGGAGAAGAGCGCCACGGCCGGTCTCCGGCTGCTGGAGAACTTCATGCACTGGAATCCCTGATCCTTCGTTCCGAATCCAGAAAACCATGCTGCTGATTCCCGCGATCGACCTGAAAGACGGACACTGCGTGCGCCTCAAGCAAGGCGCCATGGACGATGCCACGGTGTTCTCCGAACAACCCGCCGCGATGGCGCGCCACTGGATCGAGCAGGGCGCGCGCCGCCTGCATCTCGTCGACCTCAACGGCGCCTTCGCCGGCAAGCCGAAGAACGAGCCGGCGATCAAGGCGATTCTCCAGGAGGTCGGCGACGAGATTCCGGTGCAGCTCGGCGGCGGCATCCGCGATCTCGACACCATCGAGCGCTGCATCGACGACGGCATCAGCTACGTGATCATCGGCACGGCCGCGGTGAAGAACCCCGGCTTCCTGCACGACGCCTGCACGGCCTTTCCCGGCCACATCATCGTCGGGCTGGACGCCAAGGATGGCAAGGTGGCGGTGGATGGCTGGTCGAAGATGACCGGCCACGACGTCATCGACCTCGCGAAGAAGTTCGAGGACTACGGCGTCGAGGCGGTGATCTACACCGACATCGGCCGCGACGGCATGCTGACCGGCGTGAATGTCGAGGCGACGGTCAAGCTCGCCCAGTCGCTGCGCATTCCGGTGATCGCCAGCGGCGGCATCGCCAGCCTGGCCGACGTCAAGGCGCTCTGCGCAGTGGCGGACGAGGGCATCATGGGCGCGATCACCGGCCGCGCGATCTACGAAGGCAAGCTCGATTTCCGCAAGGCCCAGGCCGAGGCGGACCGGCTGTCCGTCAAGTAACCGCGCACGCCGCCCCGCCAGCGCCGACTTTCAGAACATGCTCGCCAAGCGCATCATTCCCTGCCTCGACGTCAATGCCGGCCGCGTCGTCAAGGGCGTCAATTTCGTCGAACTGCGCGACGCCGGCGATCCGGTCGAGATCGCGCGCCGCTACGACGAGCAGGGCGCCGACGAGATCACCTTCCTGGACATCACGGCCAGCTCCGACCAGCGCGACATCATCCTGCACATCGTCGAGGCCTGCGCCGAGCAGGTCTTCATTCCGCTCACCGTCGGCGGCGGCGTGCGCAAGGTCGAGGACGTCAGGCGCCTGCTGAATGCCGGCGCCGACAAGGTCAGCATGAACACCGCCGCGGTGCAGAATCCGCAACTGGTCGCCGACGCGGCGGGCAAGGTCGGCAGCCAGTGCATCGTCGTCGCCATCGACGCCAAGCAGACCGCGCCCGGCAAGTGGGAGGTGTTCACCCACGGCGGACGCAACAACACGCACCTCGACGCGATCGAGTGGGCGCAGCGGGTCGCCGCGCTCGGTGCTGGCGAGATCTTGCTGACCAGCATGGACCGCGACGGCACCAGGAACGGCTTCGATCTCGGGCTGACCCGCGCCGTGGCCGACGCGGTGGCGATCCCGGTGATCGCCAGCGGCGGCGTCGGCAATCTGCAGCACCTGGCCGACGGCGTGACGCAGGGGCGCGCCGATGCCGTGCTGGCGGCCAGCATCTTTCATTACGGCGAATACACCGTGCGGCAGGCCAAGGAGTACCTGCGCGCACAAGGGATCGAGGTGAGACTGTGAGCATCAGCAAGAAGTGGCTGAACGAGATCAAGTGGGACGAGCGGGGGCTGGTGCCCGCCATCGCCCAGGACGCGCGGACCGGCGAAGTGCTGATGTTCGCCTTCATGAACCGCGAGGCGCTCGAGAAGACCGCCGAGACCGGCCAGGTGATCTACTGGTCCAGATCGCGCAGGAAGCTCTGGCACAAGGGCGAGGAATCCGGCCATTTCCAGAAGGTGAGCGAAATCCGCACCGACTGCGACAAGGACGTGGTGCTGCTCAGGATCGAGCAGGTCGGCGGCATCGCCTGCCATACCGGGCGCCGCAGCTGCTTCTTCAACAAGCTCGAAGAGAATGGCTGGGCGGAGGCCGATCCGGTCATCAAGGACCCCAAGGACATCTACAAATGATCGATCTCGAAGTCATCCACCGCATCCAGGAAACCCTCGAGGCGCGCAAGAACGCCGCGCCCGATTCCTCCTACGTTTCCAGCCTCTACGCCAAGGGCACCGACGCGATCTGCAAGAAGGTCGCCGAAGAGGCCGCCGAGGTCATCATGGCCGCCAAGGACGGCGACCGCCTGCACCTGGTGCGCGAAACCTGCGACCTGTGGTTCCACAGCATGGTGCTGCTGGCGCACATGGGCATCGGCGTGGACGACATCATGGTCGAGTTCCGCCGCCGCGAGGGCATCTCCGGCATCGACGAAAAAGCCAGCCGAGGCAAGTGACATGAGCGACGACTGCATCTTTTGCAGGATCGTGCGGGGCGAAATCCCCTGCAAGAAGGTCTACGAGGACGACGACCTGCTCGCCTTCCACGACATCAACCCGATCGCGCCGGTGCACTTCATGGTGATTCCGAAGCAGCACGTCGCCTCGCTGAGCGACGTCGATGCCAGCCATGCGCCCGTGCTCGGCCGGCTGTTCGCCAAGCTCGGCGAACTGGCTCGCGGCCAGGGCCTGACCGACGGCTTCCGCACCATCGTCAACACCGGCAGGGTGGGGCAGCAGGAGGTGTATCATCTTCACGTCCATGTCGTCGGCGGGCCCGATCCGCTCGGCCCGATGCTGAAACGCAAATAGATTTCGAGGAGAGACTGATGGGAACCTGGAGTATCTGGCATTGGCTGATCGTGCTGCTCGTCGTCGTGCTGATTTTCGGCACCAAGAAGCTGCGCAACATCGGCCAGGACCTGGGCGGCGCGGTCAAGGGCTTCAAGGAGGGCATGAAGGAGGGCACCCAGTCCGCGACGGCCAAGCAGGTCGAGGAGCAGCCCGGCACGACCATCGAGGGCGAGGCCCGCAAGGAACAGACCAAGTCCTGACGCCGCCCCGCCAGCGCCGAGTTTCCCCGTAGTAGTCCCTCACCGTGTTCGACGTCAGTTTCTCCGAACTGATGGTGATCGCCCTGGTCGGGCTGGTCGTCATCGGCCCCGAACGGCTGCCCAAGGTGGCGCGCACCGTCGGCCACCTGCTCGGCCGGCTGCAGCGCTACGTCGGCGACGTCAAGGCCGACATCAACCGCGAGATGCAGCTCGAAGACCTGAAGAAGCTGCAGGCCCAGGTCACGGACCAGGTGCGCGACATGGAGCGCCAGGTCAACGATCAGCTCAAGTCGGTCGAGACCTCCCTCAACGAGTCGATCCTGACTGCGGCCGATTCGAAGGAGGCTGAAGCGCTCGAGGCAGCGAAGCCCTTCGTCCCGCCCAATCACCCGCCGGCCGGCTGATGGAAGCAGGCCAGGAAAGCTTCATCTCCCATCTGGTCGAGTTGCGCGACCGGCTGATCCGTGCGCTGGTGGCCGTCCTGGTCATCTTCCTCGGCCTGGTCAACTGGGCGCGCGACATCTATTCGCTGCTGGCCGCGCCGATGCTGGCGGCCCTGCCGGAGGGAGGGAGCATGATCGCCACCGACGTCGTCGGCGCCTTCTTCGTGCCGATGAAGGTGACCATGATGGTCGCCTTCCTGATCGCCCTGCCCTACGTCCTCTACCAGGCCTGGGCCTTCGTCGCCCCTGGCCTGTATGCGAACGAGAAGAAGCTCGCGTTGCCGCTGCTCGCGGCGAGCGTGCTGCTGTTCTTCGTCGGCATGGGCTTCGCCTACTTCATCGTCTTCCCGGCCGTGTTCGGCTTCATCAACGCCTTCGCGCCGGAAGGCGTGGCGGTGATGACGGATATCGACAAATACCTGTCCTTCGTGCTCACCACCTTCATCGCCTTCGGCGTCACCTTCGAGGTGCCGGTGATCGTCATCGTGCTGGTGCGCGTCGGACTGGTCAGCATCGAGAAGCTCAAGGAAGTCCGCCCCTACGTGATCGTCGGCGCCTTCATCGTCGCCGCCGTGGTCACCCCGCCCGACGTGCTCTCCCAGTTCCTGCTCGCGGTGCCGATGTGGCTGCTCTACGAGTGCGGCATCCTGATGGCGCAGATGATCGGCAAGCCGGCCAAGGCCGACGACGGCGCCTACCGGCCGCCCGACGACGCGGCGATGGAAGCCGAGCTCGACCGCGCCGAGGCGGAGGCCGGAGCGCTGGCGGAACGCAAGCCCGACTAGCGCGCCGGCCGCGGCCGCTTGCCGACGGTGATCATCACCGCCAGCGGCTTGCCCGCCCGCACCAGTCCGAAGCGCGCGCTTTCGCCGGGCGCCAGGGCGGCGATCAGATCGAGCATTCCCTGCGCATCCTTCACCGGCTGTTCGCCGACTGTCAGCAGCACGTCGCCCGGCTTGACGCCGGCCTTGTCGGCCGGACTGCCGCGCATCACCCCCGCGATCAGCGCGCCCTGATCGGGCCTGACGCCGAACGACTCGGCCAGTTCGGGCGTCAGGTCCTGCACTTCGACGCCGATCCAGCCGCGCGTCACGGTGCCGGTCTTGATGATCTGCTCCATCACGCTCTTGGCCAGCGAGACCGGGATCGCGAAGCCGATGCCCATCGAGCCGCCGCTTTGCGAGTAGATCGCGGTGTTGATGCCGACCAGGTGGCCGTTGCTGTCGACCAGCGCGCCGCCCGAGTTGCCGGGGTTGATCGCGGCGTCGGTCTGGATGAAGTTCTCGAAGGTGTTGATGCCCAGATGCGTGCGGCCGAGCGCCGAGACGATGCCCGAGGTCACGGTCTGGCCGACGCCGAAGGGGTTGCCGATCGCCAGTACCACGTCGCCGATGCGCAGCGATTCCGCCGCGGCGAAGGTGATCGGCGTCAGCGGCCGATTGTTGAGCCCGTTGCCGACGATCCTGAGGACGGCCAGATCCGATTCGGGGTCGGCGCCGACCAGCTTCGCCTTGGCCTTGCGGCCGTCCTGCAGGGCGACCTCGATCTCGTCGGCCGACTCGATGACATGGTTGTTGGTCAGCACGAGGCCGTCCGTCGAGACGATCACCCCGCTGCCGAGCCCCGACTGGCGCTGGGTGTCGTTGCCGAAGCGGTCGCCGAAGAAATGGCGGAACACCGGGTCGTCGATGAAGGGGTGGCGGCGCACCTCCTGGCTGGTGTAGATATGCACGACCGCCGGCAGGGCGGCCTGCGCCGCTTCGGCATAGCTGGCGACCTTGCGGGCATCGGCGGGGGGCGTCGCCTGCTGGATCGCCACCACCCGCGGCGCGGCGCCGCTCGCGGGGCTGCGCCAGGCCAGCCAT
>AMWB02157045.1_pt1 | contig 17486 bp, 11 predicted proteins | sample 200311 | NCBI WGS metagenome assembly AMWB02 (sample SAMN02737377, study PRJNA173069) | bioreactor metagenome | biome: anode biofilm in microbial fuel cells | place: USA: California | collected 2010-12-16 | reverse complement strand
TGACATCCACGTACTGGATGTTGCTGGAAAACCCTGTTTCATTGTAGGCGACTGCACTGACCCGGTTCATCCCGCCGACCAGGGGAACTTCCACGGAAAGCTCCTTGTTTCTGGCCCCAACTGGCAGTTCTTTCACTGGCTCGCCATTTACAAAGACCCGAAATGTCTTGACGGAATCCTGTGCAGAAACCGAAGCATTCAGCATGTACGACTTTTCCGACGACTCAGTGATGGCGGCATGAGAAGGCAGGATGACACGGGGAGGAGAAGCCGGCTTGACCGAAGTCAATTTGGATAGGTTCCCCGACAGGGTATCCTGAATCAGGTTTGGCCGTTTGAAGACGGATTCGAACTGATTGAAGTCGAAATACTCGTTCAAGCCGGGGTAATACCAGGATACAAAGTGGCCGCCTTCGGTAGTGGCGTCGTAGAAGCCTTCATCGTTGTATATGACCCATTCATCGTCCAGATACTTACCGCTCAATACTCTCTTGGATTTCTGAATATCGCAGACAAAGAAACGTCCACCCTTGTTGATCTGAAGAATAAACCGCCCATCCTGAGAAAGCCTGAGGGATTGCAATCCATGGGCTTCTGCCACATCCGAGATGACCGCGAGTATCCGGTTTTGTTTTGTGTCATACAGAATTATGGAATGTGCATCCACATGGCAGAGCATCAGGATGTCGTTCGGAGATGCAAAGAGCCGGACATCATTCTTTGGATGACCGAGGTATTCTAAATGCAGCGGCAATGGAGTACTTCTTTCCCACGAATCTGAAGTGCCGCCATTCAATGGTTTTGGGGAACCGCCTTTTATTTTTGGTTTTAAATAATCAAACACTTTCTTTTGCAGATCAATGAGACCGCCTTTGCTGTCCAAAATGAACATGGCGCCTTCGAAGCTCATGCCGCTCCCACCTGTGAACTGGTCCACTTGAACAACTGTCGTTAAATCTGGTGCCCCTTTTGGATATTGCCAATATTTTACCTTGTAGGGATAAACAGCGGCATAGTCCTCAAACATTGTTTTTATATCTTTGTTAATAGAAGAGCGGATCTTTGGCAAGATTCCCAATGAATTATCGGCACCCCATCCTGATTCGGCCACTGGTCGGTTTGTTGAGAAACCCAGACCTTTTTCCTTGAGTCTGTTGACAAGGGCCGTCTCGATCTCAACAGAAGACTGGGCAAACTTTGCTTTTGACGTCGACGATACTGTCCCCGAAGCACCATGGCTTATTGAGGAAACTTTCTTCGTTGGGTACTCAAGAATCAGGCTTTTCAATCGTTTTTCGTCTGCCGGGCTGTGATCATTTTTGAAATTTACATCGATTTCTCCGTGAGATATTTTGTATCCACCGGGTATGTTCCATCCTTTTCCTGGTATTTGGGGAAGGCGCAATCCGAGTTTATTGAGATAAGCAGGCCACAACTCGATGACATTATATAGGTTTCGCTTTGGTAAAGTTAAAGCGTTTTTCTCAAAATCATTTACAAGATTTACAGCTATTGGCGTATTCCCATCATCACTAAAACAAACAAGAGCTGTGTTGACATCATACACAAGCCCCGTATCCCAGCCTAATTTATGTTTATAGCCCATCATTTCAGGCCCGATCTCTTTCTGACCATCAAGGTACGGTGTTCTGATCCTTAGTTCTCCCCAATGGTCAAAGCCCAATATCATGAAAGAATCATTATTGGACCAAGCAACCACATGGATTTCACCTTGCCCAGGAATCTGTTCCTGGACAATTTCGCCATTAAGCATGTCTATAACACGCAGCGTGCCACCATAACCACGCAGTGCGCCACCAGACTCATCAAAATAGACTAAGAATCGTGATGTAGGTGAAAATTTCGGATATAATCCAGCTTTTTGAATTATTAATCTTCCTGAGACAACGTCATAGATTTCAAAGCGGCCTTCATATACCCTCAACTCATATGCATTGGAATGTGAAAACAGAACTTCCTTGGGGGTGTCACCACCTATACGATCCTGGATGACAATAGTCGGATTATTATCGATGACATCTATGGATGCCGTTTGATTTGCAGCGATTGTTGAGATGGCTATCGTTTTTGTTTTTCGATCCAGCGCTATATAACTCCAATCAATATCAAAGTTTCCGGCAACAAGTGGCCTGAATGCAAAACTTCCGTTTCGTTTGAAGTTCAGCAAATACAATGGAAACACGACTCTCAGTTTATCGGGGTTGTGTTTGATATCAAAAGGAAGGTTCTGTTGAGGAGGGATTACCAGAAAACCGCTTCCCTTCAAGCGAACGCTATTAGGCATTGATAATATAACGAACTCATATGAATTGTCAGAAGAAACCTGATTTTGTTTTATTGACCAGGAGACGTTTATGGGTTTCCCGACATCTACAGGGGCATTGCCTGCTGCACTTAAAGAAACGGACAATATTTCGTTTGATATTTTTCCTCGACTTGCTTCTGTCGGGGTGCGCAAATCGGAAATAACGGTATCTTTGCTCATTGGCGGAGAGAAAGCTGGAACTATAGATTTAAGCTGCTCTATCCTTAACTTGGTCATTTCAATAATTGTGGTTTCCAGAGCCTTAAGATCTCCAGCATTTGATTCCAGTATGCCTCGTCTTTCCTTTAACCAAGATCTCTGTTTATTCCTTAGCTGTACCTTATCTTCTTCATTCAAAGAGGACATGCAGGATTTGTAAACCTCATCCAGTTCGACGTGGACCTTTTTCAGTTCCGGCGAAGATTCGAGCAACCTGGTGTATATCTCCTCGCCCTTTGGTGCTGCTGCACATAGATGCGTCTGATGAGAAGACAGAATAAATAAACCAAACACCATTCCGATAATGAACGCGCGTTTAACTGGTATCAGTCCTGACATTTTACCACTCCCAAAGTAATTTTATTTCTATCGACTCACAAACTGGACAGGAAGTGAAAACAAGGACGTCCAAGCCCGATTCAATGTCGAAGGGTCCAACTGTTTTATGGTTCTGACAGCTTCAGCTCCTATGGCGGACAATGGCACATGATTGCGGTTATATGCTCTGTCATTGCAGGAATCTCATTTCTTGTTGGATTGTGTGAATTATCAAAGAATCTCTCTTCATTTCTTTGTTCACCAACCTGCCCACATATACAACCATGAAGGAAAATCGGTTTGCCCGCATGCGTTAAAGTGCTCCAAGACGGATAAATTCCACGCGGCGATTTTGTGCCTGGCCATCCGGAGTATTGTTTGATGCGATGGGTTTGCTCTTCCCGTAAGCTTTTACGACAACCCTTTCCGGGGCAATGCCGTGTTTGGAGATCAGGTAATCCTTTATGGCATTGGCTCTTTTCTCGGAAAGACCCATGTTGTAATCATCCGTGCCCTTGCTGTCCGTATGGCCGGCAACGGCCACCACGGCATCCGAAAGCCCCCCTTTTAAAGCTTTGCCATATTCGTCGAGAAGGGAATAGGAGTCGGACTTGATGGTGGGGGAATCGAAATCAAAATGGATCAGAGCCCCGGCCTTTGGGGTGATATCAGAATCGACGATGGATTCCAGACCTCTCAACTGGTATCGCTTGTCACCGATGATCTTATACACATTGCCTTTCTCCGAGACATACTCCGTACCGTTGAAAGTTGTCTTGCCATCTTTGATCTTGAGTGCCTTTACGATCTCGGATTCGGTTTTTGGAAAAACCAGATCCCCAGCGATGGAAAAGCTGCTCCAGCCAAGAATGGTTATTACCAGCAGAACAATCACCCATTTCTTCATACCGTGCCCTCCCTTATCCTACTTTCTTCTTAAAAAATATCTGGCCTGCAAAATGCTTGTTAATGCAAGAATGACATTAAAAGGCTATCATAATCAGAAATTGCCAGTACCTATTATTGTTATTGTTTAAATAGGCCTTTAAAAACAGAATCTACTAATTCTTTTCCTAAATTCTTTTCCGATTTTTGAGAATTTTCTCCGACTGTTTCTTGTTTGGAACCACTAACATCAGAATTATCAGTTGAGTTAGCTTCTGCTGGTTCATCAAACTTAACGTCTCCAACCACAAATACCAATGCTCCAATTTTTCCATAATCATTTTGTTTAATAGGGACAATTGTGATGCCTTTTACTGGTTCTAAACGTAATTTCGTGTGCATGCCATTCTTTGGAAAACCGGAATCAATTGCATAAAGTCCGTCAGTCAATGGTTCTGCAGGTTCAAACATGTTTCCCCCAATCTTGCCATCAATGGGCTTGAATCTAAGAGGAACTTCCCTTTTGAACACCCACATCTCACTATTTATATTTTCTTTACAGTAATTCAACATCTGTTTGTCATAATGTTTTTTATTCATATCTGAGACTTTTATATTATTGTAAGGAAGTTTGGATAGTTCCACTAAAGCTACGGTAGATGGGTCAGATTGCTGCCGTCCAGTAAAAAGAAATATTCTTGGTTTTTTATCTTTTACTTTAATAATTTTGGATGCTGGAGGGTTAAAAAGACCCGTATAAGCTATATATCCATTACCTTCTGCATGGAAATCTCCACTCAAAGTCATTATATCCAATTTAAAATTTCCAAGTTCTTGCCATTCGCCGTCTTTCTTAATGTAATTTCCGACGAATTCAGGATATTCATCGGAGTAAGCCGGAGATGAAAACACAATAATTAAAAACGCCACGGCTGCAAAGTTAATAGTCTTTAAGATTTTTTTAAACATTATTTCCTCCTTTTTTTCTAACAACCTCTATGAAATGAGTTACTCCACACAATATATTTACAATTTCATTACCATGAATTTTTCTATCTTAATACAGCGGCCATAGCAAAATCCCCGAACAGTTCTTTTCGAGAAAGCCAGGGGGTCTGCTCCCCTTCGGTTTCCTTATCGACATTTTTTCGAACGTAGTCCACCAGTTCCATAATCTCCACAAAACCATTATTATTAAGATCTGCTTCCTTCGCCTTTAAACCAAGGGCCTGAGTAATTGCATAGGCGAATGCCCCAAACCCACCTCCAAGATCGGGACTCTCGAGTGCGGATTGTCTTCCCTTGGATGCTGCAAAGACCATAACCCCACTTCTTCCCTCTGATGAGAGTCTGTGAGCGAGTTCGTTATTAGGAACAACGGTTTCAGTAGAAATATTTCCTGAATGGCAGGCATCAAGAAGCATGATCACTCTTCCTTTGATTTTCCCCAGATGCTCACCCAGTAATTTCCAGCTTATACCCCCCTTCTCCGGCGCCTCCAGGCTTCCTTCGGAGGTGAGATAGTAAAATGTTCCATTTTTGCCCATGATCCCGTGACCTGCCAGGAAAACCACAGCTATATCGCTCTCGCTCATCGCTTCCAAACTGCCGAAAGCATCCATTATGTCATCGACGGAGGCTTTTTCGTTGAACAGGAGCTTTGAATTAACCTTTCCAAACAACTTGCCTTCCTGTTTTTTAAAAACCTCAATCACAGCTTTGGCATCAGTATGAGCATAGGAGAGTTGCCACTCACGAGGTAGTTTCGGGTATTTACTCACCCCTATTCCAAGTGCATAGAGGTTTGGCTTTGGAAGATCAGTCCGTTTGCACACGACATCAACATATTTGGGGTTACTGGAAAAACCCTTTGTGTCATAGGCAATCGCTGTGATCCGGTTCGCTCCGGGAAAGAGAGGAACTTCCAGAGACATCTCTTTCTCTTTACTTCCAACTGGAATTTCCAGGGTGGGCTTGCCATTAACAAATACACGCAGGATGCTTACCGCATCTATGGCAGAGGTGAATAGCTTCAACCGATAGCTTTTCTCTGCTGTCTCTTTTAGAGCAAGGTGTTCCGGCCATTGAATCTGCGGTGGGCGAGTAATAGAAGGCGATGGCTTTCCTATCTCCAGGTTGCCGGCCATACGGGAGCGGATGATGTCAGGTTTATTGAACGCTGATTCAAACTGTTCAAAGGAAAACGCTTCGAGTAGTCCCGGAAAGACCCAATTTACACGCGAAGAGCCTTCTGGGGTGGTGTCATAATAACCATCTTGTGTAAAGACAATCCATTCGCCATCTCTAAAAAAAACAATATTGGCAACTTCTTCAGATTTAGCCAGATCTCGAATACAGATCTTTCCATAGTAGTCGACACAGAGACTCTTGCCACCAGGAAGAAACGGTTGGCGCCAACAACTGCGGTCCACCATTTTCCGCCCTGAAACCAAGTCCCAAATCACCGGGGAAAAGCCTGAAGTGGTCATATATCTGCCATCAGGGGAAAAAACGATCGGATTGAGCGGATCATATTCCAAGGTCCGGACAACCTTCCAGGTCACTAAATCCCAATACTCAGCTATGTGTTTATTCGTCTTACTTTCGCTGCCTGCGATAACTGCATGCTTTCCGTCGGGGGAAAACTCAACCAAATCAACTTGATTGAAAGTATTTCCGAACTGCCGGATCTGCGATCCAGTTGATGCATCCCAGAGCGTGGCGCAGCTCCCCCCAGAAAGCACATATTTACCGTCAGGGCTGAAAGCAACAGAAGTTTCATATGATGGGTCGGGACCTTTAAATTTTACCAGCTTGGACTGCTGCTGAAATACTTTCAGGTCCTTTCCCGCGACCGCGTCGTACTCCTTAACGCCTCCATAATTTCCAGTAATCACAGACCGGCCATTGGGAGAGAAGACAGCAAAAATGGGATAGAATGAGTCGATTTGTTCAAAACTCTTGATTATAGCTGAAGCTCCCAGTTCAATTAGCCTTATAGTCTTGGCACCGTTCTGCTGCCGATCGCCTTCACCTAAAAGTACATGGCTGCCATCAGAGGAGAAGGCCAACGAACAAACGCTCCCAGAAACCTTAATGGTCTTAACGAAATTACCAGACAGAACATCCCAGAGCTTTACTTCTCGATCCTTCCAGCCACCGTAACAAAGGACATGTCTATTGTCAGGAGAGAAAGCCAAGACCGTGACTACCCCACAAGAGATCTTTCTAAGCTGCTTTCCCGTTGCAACATCCCACAGTCGCAGCCCTTCTCCACCTGTGACAAAATACTTTCCATTTCGTGAAACGGCGATCGGATAATCAAGCCCCGGGCTACACATCTGAGATGAAAATGTCCGCAATTCTCTTCTGGATGCTGCATCCCAGATTTTGATCATGGTTCCCTGATAATAGTCGCCTGCACTTGCAAGTCCTATCCCAAAGGCATACTTACCGTCAGCAGAAAAACCGACTCCATTGACATTCTTGAACTGACCGGACGCCCATTTTAGTTGCTTTCCAGCAAAAACATCCCAAAAGAGTATTGTATCCCCGCCTGATAAAGCAAATTTGCCATTTTTGGAAAAGGCTACAGAAGTGATATCGGCGGTATGCCCCTCCAAGATCCTTATTTCTTTACCGGTTGAGACATCCCAAAGTTCAAGCACCTTGTCCGCCCCTCCAGAAAGGATGAATTTCCCGTCCGGGGAGAAGGCTGCACACGTGACATCTGAATAGTGCCCCTCGAAACGCCTGATGAATTTTCCACTGACAATATCCCATAATCTGAGAGTCATGTCAGCACTGCCAGACAGTAGATATTTACCATCAGGCGAAAACGTTAAACAGTTGACCCGTGCGGTATGACCGGCCAAAAGCTTTAATTGATTTCCTGTTGATGCATCCCAAACAACAATCTTGCTGTTGGGGTACTCTTCATCTATTGATATCAAGTATCTACCATCCGATGAAAGAGCAAACACCGTACTGATGTTTCTTTTGAATGTGATTGATTTTGTTTCCACGCCGGATGTAATATCGAGATAACTTAGGCGATCCCCATTGATGGCCAAAACGTATTTCCCATCAGCCGAAATCTTAAATGTGCCATCTTTATAAGCCCTTATCTCCCGACATGTCTCTATGTCCAAGAGCTTGTTTCCAGAAAGAACATATTTGCCGTCCGGAGAGAAGATTGCCGTATTGCCTGGACCTGACTGCAGGGTCATTTCAAGTGCTTGGACATTTTTTGCAAAACAGAATGAACACGAGAGAAAAATCATACAAGGCATAAGCATCCAGCAAACATACGCCGTTCTTAGTCTGTAAATGGACTTGGTGCACACCATCAGAATGGTTCCTCCCGTAGACAGAATAGATATTGATGCGATAGATGGGATGGCGCTGACCTACTCGTATTTCTTCCTTTCTGCCTTGCCAACCTCGATGAAGGCTTTGCCATTCCATTTATAGGTTTTCTTTTCAACATACTCCGGACAACATGCCGCACGACCCTGCAACCGCTCTGTAATGAGAAGACCGTTCTTGATGTCGATTTTCTGATACCCACCAAAGGCACGATTTCCTGACTCCAGGCGGGTGAGCAAGAAGGCATTGCCATCTTTCATAGTGTAAACATACGGCTCATCCTCGGGGTGCATTCCTCCGCAAGAGGTCATCACGACGGCTTCATCACGACCATCACCCGTGAGGTCTCCATAAACGACATTTCCAACACTGAACCCACAGTTTGAAAAAGAGCCAAATACGCCATTACGCACGCGGATTTGCTTTTTTCCAAACTCTCTTTCACAAAAACCAATGACATCATAGGTGAAATTACGAAAATTAACGCTGTGAATGTCATCTTTAGCCCCAGCCTTCTGTGCCTGTGCAGGTGTCAAAAAAGAAGCTGCAATAAGGCATGTCAATAAAAACAGAATTTTGAATGGTCCAGAGTGCGCTTCCATTTAAATCCTCCTCCTCATCAATGAATGTTCTGGTTTCTTTCAGTCCCGATCAGCCGTTTCAACAATAAAAACGGTCTGACTGGCAAAACCCACTATTTATGTACATACTCCGCCACAACCATTACCAGCAAGTTGGCCGATGTGTTTGGCTACTTCAACACAGAGGAAATCGCAAAATCCCCGAACAATTCTTTTCGAGAAAGCCAGGGGGTCTGATCGCCTTCGGTTTCCTTGTCCACTTTTTTTCGAACGTAGTCCACCAGTTCCATGAACTCCACAAAACCGTTGCCGTTGGTATCTGCTTGTTTAGATTCCGGCCCCAGGGACTGGGTAATGGCATGGGCGAAAACGCCAAAGCCGCCTTCAACATCCTCAAGCGCGGACTGTCTGCCCTTGGAGGCGGAGAACACCATGATTCCGCTCTTGCCCTCGGATCGCAGCTTCTGGGCCAGTTCGTCATTGGGGACAATGACCTGCGTTGAAATGTTACCCGAGTGGCAGGCATCCAGCAGAACCAGTACGCGGCCCTTGACCTTGTTAAGCGCATCACCCAGTAAATTCCAGCTTATTCCGCCTTTTTCCGGTTTTTCAAGATCCCCCGAGGGAGTTAAAAAATAAAATACTTCATCCTTGCTCATGATCCCGTGGCCGGCCAGAAATATCACGGCCAGGTCATTCTCTTTTACGGATTCAAGACTCTTAAAAGCATCGGTGATTGCCTCGACACTGGCTTCTGCATTGGTCAGCAGTCTTGTTTCCACACGGCCGAAGATCTTTCCCTCCTGGCTCTTGAATGCTTTTATGATGGATTTGGCATCGCTGTGGGCACTGGAAAGTTGCCATTCTTTGGGGAGCATTGCATATTCACTGACGCCAATCCCGATGACATATAAGTTGGGCTTGGGGGCATCAGTTCGCTTGCAAAGCACGTCCATATATTTTGTATTGCTTGAAAAACCCTTCTGGTTGTAAGCAATGGCCGAGATGCGGTTCATTCCCGGCGAGAGGGGAACATCCAGGGTGAGATCCTTTTCCTTTGCGCCGATGGGGATATCCATTGTGGATTTTCCGTTTACGAAGATGCGAAGTGTCTTTACTTCATCAAGAGCAGATGCGGTGAGCTTCAGCGGATAAGTACTTCCTTCCGTCTCCTTTAATTCCCGATGCTCTGCCATTTCCACATACGGTGGGCGGGTTGCCGGCGGTGCCGGTTTTCCGGCATTGAGGTTGCCGGCAAGACGCGCTTTGATAATGTCCGGCCTTCTGTAGACGCTTTCAAGCTGTTCAAAGGAAAAACTCTCCGGAAAACGGCCATTTGGAAATGTCCAGTAGATTTGATTGATCGCTTCAGGACTTCTGTCGTAATAACCATCCGGGGTATAAACGACATATTCTCCGTCATCCTGGTAGCGCATGCTCAAAACTTTTTCAAATCCTTCCTTACCTGCTTCACCCTTCCACAACCAAAGTTCGTCTGTGTTGTTGGCATGATTTCGTATTCCCATTAATTTACCGTCTTTGCTTAAAGCTATATTCCCATTTTCCGTGATTGTCTGGATAACTTTGCTGTCAGAAAGCTTGATGACATTTATGTAAGACTTTCCTTGGAAATTAGCTATTACAAATTTTCCATCAGGTGTAAAAATAGGAAAGAAGTGTTTATCAAAATCCAATAATTCTTCTCCATCAGCAATTCTGTAAAGAGTAGAATTTTCTGTACCATCATCACCAATATCTTTATTTATAGACATAAAGGATTTGTCAGGGCTTATGAAAATTGACCTAACACTGGTATAGAATTCAATATCATTAAGTATTCTTTTTAGATATCTACAGTCCGGCAGGCTCCATAGATCTATTATGAGTCGATTATCTAAATTTTTCGTTTCTGACACAGAATATGCTGCTAAAATCGTTCCATCACGGTTCGTATAGAGATTCCCCCCACTAGGTTTCAAAGGGATTGATTTTGAAATAGTTTTCTCAAGACTGCCATCCGAAATTCTCCAGAGCTTGATAGTATTATCTTTATAATAACAAATTAGAGACTTGTTTACTACAATAGCTGATAGACAATTGGAGAGCTCTCTATTGAATGCTCTGAGTGGAGTGCCATCCGGCATTGACCACAGTTTGATTTCAGGGGTCTTTTCGATAGCAGGTTTTATTAAGGCAAGAATTTTACTGTCCTTATTAAACGATAGATTTGATGAAAAATGTAGAACAGAGTTATGTTCAATAGAATTAATGAGATTTCCAGTTAACACATTAATGAGATTAATTTTTTTAAAATTCTTGTTGTCTATGGCTGCCAGTAGATTCCCTTCCTCATTAAAGGCCGGCAATCTTTCAAACTCTCCCATTTGCCTTATCTTCTTCGTCGGACGTCCAAATAGACTACCTAATTTGGCATTTGAAATATCCCAGAATCCGAAAACTCCATTTTTTGAAGCGGAGGAAAACATCTTGCAATCATGAGTAAATGCTAACGAACTATCACCACTATTAGATTCCGAAAAACCAAGAGTGCCAATCTGATTTCCATTGGGTAAAGCCCATATTTTGAGAGGTGAACCGCCAGCCAGGAATTTACCATCAGAAGTGAAAGCTATTTGATGTAAAAAAGATAAATACCATGGTTCAGATGAGACTTTTTCTGATATCTGTTTTTTTTGATTGTCTTGAAGAGAATTAATTACCTGGCCACTTTGAATATCCCTGATAATAATATTTCTATTATCTTTGCCAAGAATTGCTGATAACCCCTTATTGGAATTAAATGATGCCCAAAGAATTTGACTTACAACATCACGATCTTGTTCTTTAGGATCTTCTTTGAACAATTTTATTTGTTTACCTTCTCGAAGGCTCCAGAGCCTGGTGGTTTTATCTTTGCTTGAAGAGATTATTTCATTACTTGGAGTAAAGGCGACAAAGTCTATTCTATCTTGGTGTCCTTCAAATGTTTTTACCAACTTTCCTGTCTGAAAATCCCATACAATAACCATGTTGTTATTATAGTTATCCGAATTCATTGAGAATTTACCAGTCGCAGTAGCTAACAGTGTTTCGTTCTCATTAAGAGCAATATTTCCAGTGAAGGAATCGTGTTTTTCGTAATTAAAATGTCTAACAATTTTATTACTGGATATTTCACGAACAATAATCTTATCGTCATATTCAACCAATTCGTTTCCGTTCTTAGTAAATAATAGAAAATGGCTATACGCTGGATAACGTGTTATGATGACTCCATCTGGTACCCTCCAGAGCAGGATTTCAGAATCTTGAGGACCATCAGATTCAGTATGACGCGATATGGCGGTAGCCAATATTTTTCCATCGGGACTGAATGCCAAGGCTGTAATCGGATGGGGTGTTGTGAAAGTTCTCAATAATTTGAGATCTGAGAATTGCCATACATTCACAGTTCGTTGGCACGATGTAGCAATCAACCGTCCATCTTTGCTAAAGGTCATAAGTTCTACATCATATGCCGGCCCTTGGACGATAATCTCTGGATTACTATTTACAGGAAGAGGTGCACCATAACCTGTTCCCGGCGCAAACGTAAGGAAGACAGAAGATATCAAAAAGATCGAAAACAGCCGATTCAAGATTGCTCTACGCATGAGTCACTCCTTATCCTTTATTCATGCACAAACTCCACCACATGCACACAGTCCTTGCAGAGGTTTTCCAGCCTGGTATTGATCACGGAGAACACATCTTCGCTTTCTTCCCACCTGACTCCGATCTTGCGATCCGTCACAATCTCATCCACGCCGCGTCTTTTGAAATGCTTGGAGAGCTTCTCCTGCGCGGCATTTGCCTGCTGCATGTTGCGCTGCTGCCTGGCGGACTGAAGGGTTCTGTAGAGCCCTTCCAGTTCGGCATTGGGCTCTTTCGAGGCAATGAGGTAAATGCGTTCCTTGCCCACCTGCTTATCCAGTCTGAATGATTTGTCCGGTGAGGGAATCACATGGTTTATTCCTTTGGCGGCCGGGTTTTCGTTGTTCACCTTTACGCCCTTGAATTCGCTCATCGGGAAAAGCTGGAAAATCTGGCCGGCGCTGTCCACCTGGTAAATATAAATGTAGCAGTTCTGATCCGGCTTGAAGATTATCTTATAATGGTCTCCGGAATGAAGAATTGCACCGTTGCTGATAGGCTTGAGGTCTCCCGATCCACCGGGCCGGTATACATAATTCACCTGAAAGGAGAGACTGTCGGCGGCCGGCCTTATGCCTGGAACTCTGGGAGGCTGAACGGGGAGCTTCTGTGATTTCGTCGTTGTTCCTGAGCCGGAACCTGTGGCGCCGACATCGCCGGGGTTGGCGCGCACGAAAACAAACTCCCCGCCTTCATCCCCGGTGTTACGGATCGGCAGGCAAACCGGCATTTGTTCGGAGTTGTTGCGAACCACGGGTCCGATCTTGGCATACATCTCTCTTGGGGTCAGATAGGCTTTGTCGCTGTTTTTAAGCGTCTTAAGAAAGTGATAGGCAAACAGGCTATGCCCCTCTGAGCCCGCATCGGTTACCGGCGTTCTGTTTCCCGAGGTCATTCCCCAGCGGGACTTGCTTTCGTAGAGTTCCCGGTAGAACTGATCGTCGATGACGGGGGGAAGCGCGCGGGTTTCTCCAAGGAGGGTGCCGGAATAGCAGGAATCGGACACAAGGAGGACGTGGCGGGCTTTCATTGCGCCGATGTATTTTTGAATGACACTGTTATCGATGTAAGTTGTGGGATCTCCCGCTGTTGCATCATAAGGCACCCACCAGCCATCCTTGGTCAGCCGGTCCAGATCCCCGTGGCCGGCATAATAGATGAAAAGGCTGTCGGCAGGGGTGAGCTCCTCAATCATCTTTCTGAATGCCTGGTCGATGGCCTTTCGCGTAGCCTGCTGATCAAAAAGCTTGACGGGATTCTTGAAGCCATAGGAACCGGACAGCATCTCTTCAACCGATTTGGCATCCGCGACCGCCGTTTTGAGCTTCTGGATGCTGGCATCCTGATAATCGTTGATCCCGATGAGCAGCGCCCGAAATTGACCGGTCCCGCTTTTTGAAAGACCGGATGGATCTGCACTGCCGGACTGTTCCTTGGCTTCAGCGAACAGGGAAAATGACGCTGCAAGCGCCAAAGAAAAGATCATTCCAAAAGCTATCCTGCGCCTCATCACCTTACACCTCCTGACTGTTCCCTGTCGCCGGCGACGGCGTCCGCACGGGTTTTTCTATTTATTTTTTGGGCTCATCCTCGACCAGGACGAGCAACTGTTTGTCCCCCAAAGAGAAGGCTTCTTCAACGGTTCCACTGATCTTTATCTTGCCGCCCTTCCTGGGAAGGGGTTTGGTTGTGACTACGGTCAATTCTCCTGTTGAATCCCTGACCATGAAGCACTTAACGACAAAAAAGCTGAAGATCTCCGTGACTTCCCCGGAAATCGTCACCCGCTTTCCCCCGTAATCCCTTGGATTCTGTATGATCTTGCCAATTGACGTGGTAAAAATCGGATCGCAGGCAGCAACCAGAAGCATGATGCAGACGATGAATGGAAGGTGTCTTTGTAGTCTCATGGCTATCCTTTCCCTATCAACATCGAAAAGTACAAAAGAATTCAACGGAGCCCGGGGTACAGCCTTATCGATCACCGCGACCAATTGGAAATTATTTTTTCTTTCCAGTGATTTGATATCGTATCTTTTTTCGGGAAATATTCATTTTTTGTGCGATCTCAATGCGATTATTAACCTTTGTTAGTCCATCATGATTGTCTGAAAGCTCAATCAAAGGCTGGCGGCTGAAATCGGCTGGAAACAGCTCGAACGGTTGATCTGAAACAAAGGCAATCACCTCATCCTGACCCGCAGGGCCGGTAACTTCCAATTTCATTTCAGCACTGTCATCCGTGAGCACATAGGTTCGTCCTGCATGAACAAATGATTGGATCTGATAGCGATTGGGAAATAATTGGACTACTTTTCCATCTGTCGTCAAATCCATGATGACAACATGGCAGTCCTTTTTCGCCTTGAAATATATATGGATTCGATCTCCAATTTGAAACTGATTTTGGTCCGTCCATAAAGACAGATCGGCTTCCGTCGCATTGAGACCCAATGATCTCAGCATGGATACGATTCTGTCGTATCCTATGGCGTATTCAGTCATTTCCGCCTTTTTTTTCGCTGAAGGGCCTGTTGCAGCCTGTTGGGATGGGGTCTTTTGGAGAACTGCAGGCGATGTAATATCTTGAGCGTTCTGAGTTGGCGCTGACAAAGGTTTTGGGGCCGGGGAGGCTACCTGCAATCCGCCCTGATTTGCGTATTTCTCCGATTCTTCCTTGACTGACAGGTAGCGATTTGAATCTAACGGGACCGAAGTATACAGTTTCAGGTAAGTATCCGGATCAATCGATGCCTGAGCGCTAAATTCATGTAATGCAGCCTGGGTTTGCTCATTCATTTGACCTGTTATCATTACATCATAGCTGTGAAGATACAGAAGGCGCTGTATCGCTTTAATCCGCTGTTGAGCCTGCATTTTATTAAAATCGGTTTGAACCCAGTCCAGCACCATTTGATCCGGTTTCCCCTCCGGCAGCAGTCGCCAATAGGGCAACTTCAGATATTTGCCGACAATCTGAATGGTGCTTAGCTGCGTCAGTAGACGAACGGCGGCATGTCTTCCCTGAATTTTCTTGATGGAGCCTTTGATGCCGAAGGTCGGGCCGAAAAGCGTGATTCCCAGCTCTTTTTCATTCGATCCTTTATAGACCTTTATGGTGTTGACGGTTTGCATCCTGGACAGGCCGGACAATGTTTGAAAATCAATCAAATTGAAATCCACCGTGATGCTGGCTGCGCTGATTATCTGACTCTGATCATAGTCAACGCCAATTGTTGCTCCTGGGAACCAGTCTGGAATATTGGTAAAAGGCTTGGTTTCAACTCCGGCACCCAGATTTTTACCTCGAGTGTCCAGTGCCCTGTCAAATTCAGTGATACCGCCGCTGATTGCCACATCCGGAATGATTTTGTTTTCGAATTTTGAATACCCCACTACAGTTGAATTTTGCCAGAAACCCGGATCATATGGGATATAGGTGACACTGCCGCCAATCGAATTCAGTGCGCTTTTCATCATTTCGGTGATGTTCTGCGGCAATTCGCCCCCGAGTGAAGCCGTAGAAGTTCCTGTAAAATCGGAAATCTGCTGGCACTGAATTCTAAGCGGTCCGGAGTTAAAAATTTCAGTCATTCGTCCCAACGACACAAGTGCATCATCAAAAGCTGAGATCTTTGTTGTCGGAAAATCCTCCTGAAGATCTACTTGAACATCATGGGGATTCAGGGACGCACATGAAGCCCCAAAAAATAAGGATGTTATGCAGCATGATATCCGAAACATTTTTAAGGCGGTTGAAAGCGAGCGGCTGTTGAACATTGTAGCTCCTGCGATGATTATTAGCGGACAGTGATGTAACCATTTGCTTGATTCACTTCACTTACCCACAACAACGGTTTTATCCCCCTTGCCCTCATCGATAATAATAACATCCCCTTTAATCGTGCTTCCCGGACCGGAGATCACACTGTTGATGCTTCCGGTTTGTTCTTTTGACAGGACGCCTTCGGCGGCATCGGCTTTGTACTTGGCTTTCGCTCTCATTATGATGTAGGTGGTATTGACATCCCGATTAACGTTATCAAAGCTGGACACAGGTTGACCATCAATCGGAATTCCATCATCAAAATCATTTCCGTAGCCCACACTGGTTACCAATAAAAGGGTGAATGCCAGTCCGGAAATAAATGTTCTGGTATGCATTAATTTATCAGTGCCTCCGATAACTGTTTTGTTGATTACCCATCCGACTAACCCCTCTGTAGATCAAGGCAAGTCGCACCCAGTCAATAAACAAATACGACGCCTGTTAAGAAACACAACCCGGACCATCCGTCCGGGTTGTAGATTGATTGCATCCATCACAATTACTTCATTTTCACAACACCGATGTTGGCTTCGCTTTTGGTCCCAGTGGCAACATTGGTTAATGTCTGCCCGGCAGTTGTGTTGACAACAGAACCGCCGACTTGTGAATTCTGCATTTCAACAACTCCGAGATTTGCCTTGCTTTCTTTTCCGGTTGCCACATTGGTAACCGTTTGCCCAGCGATAGTGTTGACGACAGAACCGCCAACCTTTGAACCCTCCATTTCGACAACTCCCATATTGGCTTTACTGTCATTTCCGGTTGCCGTGTTGGTGAGCGTTTGCCCAGCAGTAGAGTTGACGACGGACCCTCCCACTGTTGAATCCGCAAGGACTACCGATACGCTGATCAAACAAAACAGTGCCGATAAAATGATGCTTTTTTTCATGGTGTTCTCCTTCCTGTAATTCATGGCGGTTAAATGATGAATCCTTGAGCATGAATTGCTCTCTTGTTTACTATATCAACCGAAGGCGCCACCGATGCTGCATAAATTTTTACAGGGTGCCAAAACGGCCTTTATGGCAATGATATCCGGAGAATCCAGTACCAAAGTCTATTTCTCGAGGGTCATGGATATTTTTTTTAACTGGATGCTCTGTTCCTCAAGATTGAATTTGTTCATATCCGTCGGGAAACTGAAATTCTGGCCGGAAGCGGAAAGCGCTTTTTCCAGGACCAGGCATCGCCATCTTGAAAAGACCATATAGATGTCTTTATTCCCGGCTTTTCCTTCGGGCCGGAAAAAAATACCGATTCCCGGAAT
>AMWB02020636.1_pt2 | contig 17502 bp, 16 predicted proteins | sample 200311 | NCBI WGS metagenome assembly AMWB02 (sample SAMN02737377, study PRJNA173069) | bioreactor metagenome | biome: anode biofilm in microbial fuel cells | place: USA: California | collected 2010-12-16 | reverse complement strand
ATCCGCGGCGAATTTCTTCCGGCTTGCGCCCTGCGCTGACCGCACCTTCGTCGAGCAGTCGGTTCACTTCATCCAGTTGATCAGGTAGAATGTAGATCGTGCCGATTACCCAGCCATCTCCTTGACTTCCAGCAAGGCGCAACATGCGCGGTTTGCCGGCACCAATCCACAGGGGAATCCGGTGGGATGGGGCTGGTCCATTGACGACATGGTCTACCCGGTAAAACTTGCCCGAATATGAGAATTCACGCCCGGCATTGGCAAGCATGCCCTGCAAGATTGCCAGATATTCAGAAAATGCCTGGAAGCGTTCACCCGGCGTGCTGCCCACAACGCCACCCCAGGCTTGCATTCCTTCCTCATAGCCTCCCGCTCCCAACCCAAGTTCCAGCCTTCCTCCGCTGATCACATCCAACGTCGCCGCCATTTTCGCCATCATAGCAGGTGGACGTAGCGGCGTATTCATTACGTTGGTCATCAATCGTACCCGTTCGGTGCGTGATGCCAGCGAAGTAAGCAGCGTCCAGGTATCCAGAAAGTCAGGATTATAAGGATGATCCTGGATGGTCACCAGTTCCACATTGCTTTGATCAGTCAAACGGGCACGGATCAGCGCTTGATCCAGGTTGGTGATGGAAGGATCAATGTTGATACCGAACAACGGAGGAAGGGGATTGGCGCTCACAGGAGGAAAACTCCAACGCTGATGATAGTTGAGCGGAAATTAATCATGGGCGGATGCCTGTAAAAACTGGGCAGGATTTTCGTCAAATTCCCGCTGGCAGCCTGCAGAGCAGAAATAATACTTTTCACCCTCATACTCGCTGGTGTATTTGGCGGTTTCAGTCTCAACTTCCATTTTGCAGACAGGGTCAATTTTTGTGGTCATTTGTGTCTCCTGAACAAGATCTGAATAACATTCCCCGGTAAAGGGGTCGCAATAGTTGCCGGAATTCTGTAAGCCAAGTTTTTTTAGATCAATGGTTTGCATTGTGCTGTTAAACCTCCTCTGGGTACCAGCGCGATACCCAATTGGTCAACTCCTCATGGACTGCCAATAGATCCTTCCCTTTGGCAGTCAGCGAGTATTCTACATGGCGCTGGTTGTCGGGAAAAACTTCCCGCTGGATGATCTCTTCGGCTTCGAGCAGTTTTAACCGATGAGAAAGGGTAGTGGGATTCAAACCGTCCATGATTTCCTGAAGTTCGCAGAACCGGCGGCGCTGCTGAAGGAAATAGATCAGGTCAAGCGTCCATTTGACTCCGAGGAAAGCAGTGGCTTTTGATATAGGGCAAGATTCTTTCATCCTCTACCTTTACTATAAAAAATATAGTAGATAAATTATACACAAATTGTCAAGTTAATCAAGGGATGAGTTTAACCTCGAAGGTTATAGCCGCAAAAGGTTACCGGGAACGGAATCAATGACATCCAGCAGTTATGAACTGCTTCAGCCTGGCAGGAGACAATCCTTTGAGATTTCATCGTTTATACAGATCTTCCCTGTTATGGAGCGCAGTAAAAAGGATCGATTCAATATCAGCCAAGGAGATCAGCAAGCATAAACTGCCACTATGGTGGACTGTCTGAGGCGCAGCAGAATTGATCCCGTCAGGAGCGCTGAAGTTGCTTTATGTCTCCAATAAACCGGTGGCAGCGGAATCATAGAATTTCACTCCTTTATTTTTACCCCATTTCCAGGGGGGGTCTCGCAGGCGAAAAACTGAACCACAACAGTCTCCATAAATCTCATACAGGATTGTCTCTACATCCTTGAAAAAATGAGCAGAATGATGAACACTCTTGGAGGCAATATTTCCTTGCTTAATAATATAGAACTTCATTTGGAGATTTTCACAGCTGGAGGAGGGGCACCCCGTAGGTTGGCACCAATTTAATTTCTGGTGGAATGTGGCGTGCTATACTTATTCGACAATACCAGTCTAAAAATGATCTGTGAGGTTGGAGAAAAATTAATTAATCCAATCCTCAAGACAAGGGAAAAAAACCATGATTGATCTTAATGCGAATCAGAAAACCATTCCACCTGAAGCTCATGATGACCTCATCCAGGTTTTGCAAAACCGTTTTGAAAAGAACATGCAACGGCATCCTGACCTGAAATGGGTGGATATCCATTCCCGGCTGGAAAAAAGTGCTGAAAAAATGAGAAGCCTTTACGAGATGGAGCAAACAGGCGGTGAACCGGACGTCGTTGGTTACAACCCGCAGACCGGCGAGTATTCTTTTTACGATTGCGCAGCGGAAAGTCCGCTCGGAAGAAGAAACGTTTGTTATGACCGTGCTGGCTGGGAGGAGAGAAAAACAGCCCGCCCGGAAAATACCGCCGTTGATATGGCTGCTGAGATCGGCATCGAGCTATTAACCGAGGAGCAGTATCGCGAGTTGCAGCAGCTGGGTGAATTTGATACCAAGACCTCAAGCTGGCTAAAAACACCCGCCGAGGTGCGGAAGCTGGGGGGTGCTCTTTTCGCAGATCGCCGCTTCGGACGCGTCTTTGTCTATCACAATACCGCGCCTTCTTATTATGGTGTCCGTGGGATCCGGGGCTGTCTCAAGGTATAAGTCTTCCGATATTTTGAATTTTTGATCCCCTCGGTGAATGGAATTACCAGTCCATTGCGGTTGATGCCAATGGCGCTAATGAAAGCTGCCTCGCCGGCAGGCTGTATTCTTTCCTCTTGGAGCATGCAGGTTAGTCTCTTCCAGACCAGCTTGCGCTGTAGCGCTACAGTCCAACGATGTTCGATGGCTGATCTATTTTACTCAAGCCCCAGAGCATGCCGGGTGAGGTGGAGGAGTTCAGCCCGCTGTGCGGCAGTGAGACGGATACGCGGGGAGTTGAGCGGTGATGTTTTTTCATTCTCCACAATCAACACCTTGGCATTCTCGCTCAGCACGTGGGAATGCCAGACACCGCGCTTGATGTCATAAATCTTGTCAGGCTCCATTTTCCGAACAAAAAGGTGGCTGACAGATTCCTCGCCCTCACCCATAATAAGCACGCAATTGCCGGACAAGAGAATAAACAGCTCATCACTTTCATTATGCCGCTGAAGCTCCGTAATCCGATCAGGAACGAGGTTAGAGGCGAAGTTGAGGAAACCAACCCGCCAGGAAGGGAAGCCAAGAACCGGTTGAAAACCTGGGCGGTTGGATTGGTGGATCTCGAGCAGGTATGAAGGAATAAGAGTGGGGTCCATAGAAATCCTTGACAAAGAAGTCAATTAATGATAATTTAATGACAACGTTGTCAGTTATTTTATCAAATTTTAATCAAAATGCCAATGGTTACCATTAAAGACGTCGCCAAATTATCGGGTTTTTCGATTAAGACCGTTTCCAGAGTGGTCAATAATCTGTCGGAAGTTTCTCCCGAGACACGGCAGAAAGTTCAACATGCCATCTCCGAACTGGGGTATCAACCCAACACGATGGCGCGCAGCCTCGTAATTGGTCGCACCAATACGGTAGGGGTCATCATCCCTCATTCTGCTGAATATATCTTTGCCCACCCCTTCTTCACTGAAGTTTTACGCGGCATCGCTGAAGTACTTAGCGCCAACAATCATAACCTGCTTCTCTATCTTGCTTATGAAAAAGTACCTTACTCAAGAGTGTTTATTCAACGGCAGGTGGACGGCTTAATATTGATGAGTATTCCCATTGGAGACCCCAATTTACACGGTATCCATGAAAGCGGAGTTCCATTTGTTTGCACCTGCCGCATCACCGAAGATGACCAGATTACCAATTATGTGGACGCGGATTTCACCGGTGGTGTTGAACAGGGCATGGAGTATCTCCTTTCCCTTGGTCACCGGCGCATTGCCATTTTGCCAGGTCCGATGAGTCTGGTTTCTGTGCGCCTGCGGCTGCGCGGTTACCAAAATGCCTGGCGTAAGCATCGCCTTGCTGAGCCGGAGGACTATGTTCTTGAAGGTGAATTCTCTTCTGAATCCGGTCACGCGCTGGCAGTAAAAGCCATGAGCCTTCCCAACCCGCCTACAGCCCTCATCTGCGGAGACGACTTGATCGCATTTGGAGCCATCCAGGCACTTAAGGAGATGGGGTATCGAGTTCCCGAAGACATCTCCATTATTGGATTCGATGATATCAACCTGGCGCGTTTTTCCAGTCCGCCGCTCACCACTGTCCGTCAGGACACTTATCTGAAAGGGCGTATTGCTGCTGAGACTCTTTTGACCTTGATGCGCGGAAAATGCCCCTCCTCTCCAAGGCAGATTCTCCTGGATACATCGCTGGTGATTCGAAATTCTACGGCACCCGCGCAAAACCTGTAAGCAATATGAAAGGAGGCTCACCAGACTGAATCAGAGAACACATTCAAATTGCAGATCTGACAAGAATCATACCCACTAAGGAGATAACAAATGAACCTGCATCCGATACAAAAGGTAAAACACGGTTTTCTGCTCCCCCTTAGCTTGATCGTTGTCCTTACTTTCCTTCTCACCGCCTGTGGTCCTGCTGCGACCACGGAACCTCCTGCGCCAACCCAGGTGGTCACTGAAGAACCCCCTGCCACACAGGCTCCCGTTGTAACTGAAGCTCCTGTAGCTACAGAGGAAGCAAAACCGCTGCCTCCGATCACTATTCTTATTAACGAATCGCCATGGCTGCCCGGTTTTGAGGCGCTGGTGAACAAGTATGTGGCGGAGACCGGGAACCAGGTCAATCTAAACCGGACTCCCTTCAATGGCATGCTCGAAAAATCGCGCAACGCGGTACAGGCTTCTGAGAGCGAATTCGATATTCTCACCCTGAACGAGCAATGGTACATGCAGTTCTACGGGGATGGTCTCGTTACTCCGATCAAGGAAATTGATCCGACATTTGAGCTTGATCCTCAGGTCATCGAGTATGAATGGGCTACCCGCTGGGATGCTGAACTTGGTTATTCCTCGCAGAATGGCGAACTCTATGGTCTGCCCATCAATGGCAACATCATGCTCTTTTTCTATCGAAAAGATCTCTTCGAGGAGAAAGGGCTTGCCGCTCCGCAAACATGGGCAGATGTGGAAGCTGCTGCGCAGGCATTGAAAACCGATGAAATGGCTGGTTATGTCGTGCGCGCAAACCCACCAAACTGGGAATTCCAGGCTTTCCTGGCTAGTTATGGTGGCAATGTGATCAAACTGGAAGAGCAGACTGGCGAGTGGGAAGTTACGCTCAACAGCCCCGAAGCATTGCAAGCCTTAACCACCTGGCTTAAGCTGGGGCGTGATTATGGTCCAGCCAACTACGCTGATAACGGTCAGGCGGAAATGATCGCTTTGATGGCGAGTGGAAAAGTTCCCCAGATGGTTCTGGTAGGCGCCTCAGCACCTGACTTTGATAATCCCGAAAAATCAATCGTCATCGGCAATGTGGCTGCGGTACCCGTTCCTGGATCAGAGGTTGGCAAGAATGCAACCATGTCCGGAATCTGGGTGATGGGAGTTCCTCATAATCTGCCGGCTGAGCGTAAAGAAGCCGCGCTTGCCTTCTTGAAATGGTCATTAACCAAGGATGCCCAAATGTTCTACGCTCAATCTGGTGCCATTCCTGTCCGCCAGGATGTATATGAAGAAATGGCAAATGACCCCAAGTTGGGTTGGTGGATGAAGGCAATGGCAGATAGCACCTCCTACATTCATGCCCAACCGCGCCTGACTGAAACCCCGCAAATCATTGAGGTTCTTGATCGCCGGTTGAAACAGGCATTGATTAATGAGATCACGCCGGAAGAAGCTCTTTCTGAGGGAGCAAAGGAAATCTTCAAAATCCTTTCAGACGCCGGCTACAAAGTAAAACCATTGTCTGAGTAATCCTCACCAGGGGGGAGGTAGAGGCTCCTTTACTGCCTCCCCCATCCTTATCCACTTTCTGTCATTTGTGTGAGAGGTCATGAAACCAACTTCCTCATCTTCCCCTTCAAGCCAGGTACCATTGACCAGCCGTCTTGGCAATTTTATTGATCGCACTTTTCAATATTGGACGATCGCTCCACTCATCATTACTCTTCTCTTCCTGGTGGCATACCCCAGTGTTCAATTACTACGCATGAGCGTTTCGGAAGTAGATATTGTTAAGGGGAAAACGGTATGGGAATTTGTTGGTTTAAAGCATCTTGAGACTGCCCTGCAGGACCCGGTTGTACCGGTGGCTTTGAAGAACACTCTCATCTTCGTCATTGCAGTGGTACTCATCGAAACGGCGCTCTCTTTACTAATTTCAATTTTGGTCAGCCGGAGCAAACACCTGGTAGGTCTGTACCGCACGGTCATGCTGATTCCCCTGTTGATACCACCCATTGCTATTGGCACTATGTGGCGATTAATGTACGACTATAACTATGGCTTCATTAACCAGGTTTTGGACCTAATAGGGATCGCCGGACCAACTTGGACGGCGAATCCAAAGTTGGCACTACCGTCCATTATTCTGGTAGACCTCTGGCATTGGACCAGTTTCATGTTTCTGATCATCCTCGCTGGTCTTGAATCACTGCCCCTGGAACTCAATGAAGCCGCTCGTGTCGATGGAGCTTCCGAGGATCAAATCTTCCGTTTTATCACTCTGCCTTTGCTCCGCCCCACCCTGATCACCGCGGTGATGCTAAGGACCATATTTGCCTTCAAAGTATTTGATGAAATTTTCCTGCTGACCGGAGGTGGTCCGGGAACCGCAACCGAAGTGGTCAGTTTGTATATTTATAAAGTGTTTTCCGGACAATTCCGCCTGGGATATGCTTCCTTCCTGGCTTTGGGATTGGCACTGATTATTTCCGTATTCGTCATTTTTTATCGTCGGCTCGGGCAACGAGCTCATGCCTGAGAGGAGACCCACAATGAAAAATAAATTCTTCGAACCCTTCTTCCGTCACGTTTTTCTGATGCTCGTGGTTCTCTTCACGCTGATTCCAATTTTCTTTACTTTTGGCACTTCGTTGAAATATTTCCGAGATATTATATCGGGTAATCTGGCGTTCACTCCAACTCTGGTCAACTATCAACGGTTGCTGGATCCAAGCCAGAGTAATTTCTTACGGCTGACATTTAATAGTCTGGTTGTCGCGGCGGGAACGATGGTGGTGGTGTTGACAATTTCCAGTCTGGCTGCCTATAGCCTGAGCCGCTTTCGCTGGCACAAGTTATGGAGTGGTCTGTTGCTCGGGATCATCCTTTTCATCCATATGCTTCCGCCAGTCACTTTCTTAGGACCGTTTTATCTGATTGCACGCTCGCTGAACATTTATGACACTGTTCTGGCAGTGATTATGGGGCATATCATCCTAAACCTGCCCACTACAACCTGGATTCTGTTGGATTTCTTTGCCGAAATCCCGAAAGAACTTGAAGAAGCCGCCATGGTGGATGGAGCCAGCAGGTTCCATGCCTTCACTCAGGTCTTGCTGCCGATGATTCAGCCAGGTATTGCTGCCGCAGGCGCGCTAGCATTCATATTTTCTTGGCGTGATTTTCTTTTCTCTCTTTCCCTCACCAGCACCCCGCGCGGGATGACAATCCCTGTTGGTATTTCCAGTTTTGTGCAAGAATACAGCATCCGCTATGGTGAAATGGCGGCTGGTGCTTTTTTTGCAATGATCCCGGCGTTGTTGATGGTTGCCTTTGCGCAACGCTATATCGTCAAAGGATTGACGTTGGGAGCACTGAAAGGATAGGGTTAAAATGACGGACCAAACCCAAAATACCGGTAAGGAAGCGAATGAGCCTGTATGGTCGTATCGGGGTTATCACTTAAGACCTTCTGAGTTCACCACTGCCATGGTGCATTTTTACCGCGCTGAAATCCAGCGCTCCAATACCTGGCGCATGAGGTTGGATAACACCACAAATTGGGCGGTGATTACCTCCAGCGCGGCTATCTCGTTTTCCTTGTCTTCGCCTCAAAATCATTATGGCGTGATCATCCTAAACAGCCTGCTAGTGCTGATCTTCCTTTGGATCGAAGCTCGCCGTTATCGATATTATGAACTTTGGAGTCTCCGCACCCGCCTGATAGAGACGGATTTCTTTGCCGCCATGCTCGTGCCTCCTTTTACCCCTCACGCCGACTGGGCGGAAAATCTGGCGGAATCGCTGCTCACACCGGAATTTCCGATCAGCCTGTGGGAGGCGTTTGGACGCCGTTTCCGCCGCAATTATTTCTGGATATTCATGGTGCTGGACGCAGCTTGGGCATTCAAAACCTACCTGCATCCCACGCCAGCCCTCACCTGGATGGATTTTGTCAGCCGTGCGGCAATAGGCAGTATCTCCGGCGAGGTCATGATTGCGCTGGGGTTGGTCTTCAACGGTCTATTAATTTTAATGGCCATTCTCACTGCCGGGCTGACGCAAGCCAGCGGCGAAGTGCTTCCGAAATTCCAAGGGATGCCGGTCTTCCGCGGACTGTGGGGCAGTATGGAAGTCCACGATAAGCATGATCATCATCCTAAAAAAACCGAGACAAGCTCGCCGCGGCGCAGACGGCAGCAATTGCTGGCCATGATTATCACCACCAAGCCGTGCGAAGTCTCCGACCAGATTATCAAGGAAATGCGGCGCGGGGCTACCTCCCTGCATGGGCAAGGGATGTACTCCAATACTGAACGCGAAGTGCTTCTGGTTGCCTTGACCGTAACCGAGACCGCTCATCTCAAGGTTCTGGTGCAGGCGCAGGATCCCGGCGCTTTTGTCATTGTGATGCCGGCCCAGGAAGTGCTGGGACGCGGTTTTAAACCCCTGAAAACGTAATCGAAGAAAGGATGCTTATGGACAAAAAGTCTCTTACCATGCCAGGCGCAGAGCCGTTTCTGTTTCCCGGCGCTTTCAAACGCAACGGTGTTTTGCTGATTCACGGCTTTACCGGCTCTCCCGCCGCCATGCGCGGACTTGGCAAATATTTGAACGAAACGCAAGGCTTTACCACGCTGGGCATCCGTCTGCCCGGGCATGGTACACAAGTCGACGATTTGCGCCGCTCCACCTGGCGCGACTGGCTGACCGCCGTCGAAGATGGTATCAACCTTCTACAAGGAATGTGCGATCAGATATATGTCGCGGGACTCTCCATGGGCGGAGTCCTAACGCTGACTGCGGCCAGCCGCTATGAGGTCCATGGTGTGGCGGCGCTGTCTACTCCATACGGGCTGACTCGCGACTGGCGCGTCCGCTTCATGCGCCCGCTCGGTCTATTCGTCCCAAAATTTAAAAAGCCGGCTGCTGTGGGCAATCGTGCTGAAACATCCTATGCTTATTATGTGCCACACGCCATCGCCGAAGCGGTGGAACTGGCGCAATTGATGCAGGATGGGCTATCGAAAATCAATGTACCTGTTCTGCTAATCCAGTCGCACGGTGATAAGGTGATTGAACCGAATGCGCTGGACTTGCTTTCAGCTCAACTGCGCGCGCCGCGCCTCGAAACGCTCTGGCTCGAAAAAAGCGGACACGTCATCACGCTGGATGTGGAGCGGGAAATCGTGTATCGCAAAGTAGCTGACTTTTTTAGCGCAAAGCCTTAAAGGTTTTTGAAGCCTCCAGGATCCTAACAATAGGAGAATGACATGACTACTCAAACGCAAGAGTTGCCCGCCGCCGATGTGCCTGCCAAGGGACGCTGGCGCAATGTGGTGACGCTGGCATTCGCCGGCATCGTAGATGCGGGCGAAGACCAAGCGATGTCTTCCATGTTCCCCGCTATCCGCACCTCATTAAACATGACCACCGCCAATCTCGGCACGATCACCAGCCTGGGCAAGCTGATGGAGATGATCTTTGGACCAATCTGGGGTATGCTGGCCGACCGCTTTAGCCGCAAGCGAATCCTGATCATCGGCACTGGAGTGTGGGGACTTTGGACTCTGTTAATCGGCTTTTCCGCTAGTTACGAAATGCTACTGACACTACGCATGGTTGCCGCCATCGGGCTGGTGGCGCTAGGTGCGCCAATGAACTCTATGCTGACCGACATGTTCCCACAAAAGGAACGCGGCAAAGTCTTCGGCATTATGCGTATGATTTCCTCTCTGGCGGTCATCGCCAGCATCCTGTTCTTTGGACTCATGTCAGAGATTCCCGAGACGGGCTGGCGCATCGGTTTTGTCATTTTCGGCGCTTTGAGCATGTTAAGCGGACTGATCTTTGCCATCTTCCTTACCGAGCCGCGGCGCGGAGCCGCCGAAGCCTCCATTTACGACTTGGCACAGCAAGCGGAGAAAAAGTATGCTTTTTCCTGGCAGAATGTGGCAAAAATCTTTCGCGTGCCGACCAACTTGCTGCTTATTTTCGAAAAGATCTTCGGCGTACCTGTACAGATTACGGTCCTGACCTTCACTGTCACCTGGCTGGTGGATGAACGCGGCTTTCGCCCCGGGCAAGCCACCAGCGTGCTGAGCGGGATAGTCATCGGCGCTGCGCTGAGCACACTGATCGGCGGTCTGCTGGGAGACTGGGCCGAACACAAAAGCCCCCGCTTCGGACGGTTGTTCGTCGTGCAGGGGTCGCGCGCCTTGATGGCTCTTCTGGGTTATTTCTTCTTCCAGCAGGTTTCGGGCGGCATGATGACCTTCTTTGCCTTCGCCCTGCTGTTCGGTCTGTTCCTGGATATGGCATTCTCTGCCGCCATCGCACCGATGATTGCCGCTGTCAACGTGCCCGAACAACGCAGCACCGCTTACGCCGTCAACCGCCTCGCCAACGGCTTGATCCAGGCAGCGGTCGCCGCCATTGTCGGCGTCATCGGCAACCAGATCACGCTCACCAATTTGTTCTTCTGGGCTGTGACCGTTTCGCTCATCCTGAGCGTGCTCTCCTGGTTCGCCTTCTATCCGTTTTACCACCGCGACCGCACGGCATTAAATGACTTGCTGGCAAAACGCAGGAAAGAGTTGGAGTCCTAATCCCCAATGAGCGCCCGCCCAAATATCGTCATTATCATTGCCGACGATCTGCGCGCTGACGCGCTGGAGAATCCGCTCGTCCGCACGCCGCATCTCGACGCGCTGCGTGCGGACGGGGTAACTTTCGCGCAAAACTACGCCGCCAACCCGGTCTGCGCGCCTTCGCGCATGGCAAACTTTACCGGGCTGTATCCGCAGGTCAACGGGCATCGTTCGCTGTACCAGTTGCTGCGCCCGCACGAAGAAAACCTGTTTCGGATTCTAAAAGACAACGGCTACGAGACCGTCATGGCGGGTAAGAACGACCTGATGACCACGCCCAGTCTGCGCGCCAGTTTTCGGCGGCGGCTAGCGGGTCCGCAGAGCGTCCAGTTGAAATTGATGCGCCAGCGTCTGTACTCCCTGCCCCTGCGCAGGAAGTGGAGATTGCTGGCGCTGGCGTTTCGCCTGTTTGTGGTTGAGCGCAAGTCCTTTAGCTCCCTGTTCGGCGACGAACACCTGAAAGAATTCGCGGATGTGCTGCCTGCGGAGGGCAGCCCCTATCCGCGCGGACATCGCCTGCATCATTCGTTTTACTTTGGAAAAGCGGAACCCGCTTCGCCTGCCGCGCAGATGGATCCGCTGATTTTCGAGTCTGCCGTGCGCTGGCTGGATTCTTCGCCGCGCCAACCCTTCTGTCTTTATATTGCCGCCAGCCTGCCGCACACGCCCTACCAGGTGGAAGAGCCGTACTTCTCGATGGTGGACCGCGCCGCCGTCGCGGATCCCATCCCCGCCCAATTGGACGATAAGCCGCATTTCATGCGCGAACTATACGCGCGGTATGATCTGGCGCAATTGACTCCCGAAGACCTGCGCGAACTGCGCGCCACCTACTACGGCATGGTCACCAAACTGGACGAGCAGGTGGGACGCGTGGTTACGGCGCTTAAGGCGCAGGGACTGTACGATGATTCACTCATCCTCTTCCTCAGCGACCACGGCGATTATGTCGGCGATTATGGGCTGGTGGAAAAATGGCCGACGGGCTTTCAGGATAATTTGCTGCGCGTGCCGCTCATCGTCAAATATCCCGCCAACGCTCATGCGGATCAACGCGTGGACGGCTTCACCCAATCGCTCGACCTTTTCCCCACCGTATTGGAGCAGGCGGGGGTTCAAACGCCTTACACCCACTTTGGGCAATCGCTCACCTCTTTAATGGAAGGCACCGCGCCACGCGAGGCAGTCTACGCGGTGGGCGGCTACGATCCGCGCGAACCTCAAGCCTTCGAGACGGGCATCCAATCTGGTGATGACCCGTTGATGGGACATTATTTCGAGAAACTTAAACTCCAGCAGGATGACCCTGCCACGGTAGCGCGCGTCGCCATGATCCGCACCCGCGAATGGAAGCTGGTCATCCGCAGCGCGGGTAAAGAAGAGTTGTACGACCTGAAAAATGACCCGCAGGAATTAAGTAACCTTATCGATGCCCCCGCTCTGCGGGAGATTCAATTCAACTTGCGGGAACGTCTATTATATTGGTACCTGCGTTCCAGCGATAATCCACACTGGGAACACGAACGGAGTATTTAAAAAAGAAATCATGACCACCCTTCCTCATGCCCCACCTGCCTTTCATGTTATGGCCAAGCCGCGCGGCGCCATCTGTAATTTGGATTGTGACTACTGTTTCTATCTCCGCAAGGAAGAGTTGTACAAAGGCAGTTCCTTCCGCATGTCAGACGAAACACTGGAAAATTATACCCGCCAGTACATCGCAGCCCAACGAGTGTCTGAAGTCAACTTTGCCTGGCAAGGCGGCGAGCCAACCCTGATGGGCGTGAATTTCTTCCGCCGCGCGGTGGCTTATCAGAAAAAATATACGCGTTCCGGTATGAACATTGATAACGCCCTGCAAACCAATGGCACCCTGCTGGACGATGAGTGGTGCAAATTCTTCGCCGAAAATCGCTTTTTGATCGGGATCAGCCTCGACGGTCCGCGCGAAGCGCATGATTTCTATCGCAGGGACAAGGGCGGCGCGCCCACCTTCGATCGTGTCCTGCGCGGCATTCGACTGCTCAAAAAACATCATGTGGATTTCAATATCCTGACCTGCGTCAGCGCCGCCAACGTTGAACAGCCGCTGGAAGTCTATCATATTCTGCGCGATGAAATTGGCGCAAAGTACATCCAATTCATCCCGATTGTCGAGCGCGAGAACGCGACGGGTTTTCAAGAGGGGACGGCACTCACGCCGCGCTCCATCACAGGCGAGCAGTACGGGCGTTTTCTGATTTCGATTTTTGACGAGTGGGTGCGCCGCGATGTGGGCAAGGTTTTTGTGCAGATGTTCGATACCGCGCTCGGACGCTGGTTGGGCGCGCCCGGTGGATTGTGCGTCTTCCAGGAGACCTGCGGGCTGGCGCTGGCGATGGAACATAATGGCGATGTGTATTCCTGCGACCACTTTGTCGAGCCGCGCCACCGCCTGGGAAATTTACTCGAAATGCCGCTGACCGAACTCGTAGGTAGCGTCCAGCAAAAACAATTTGGGATCGACAAGCGTGAGTCCCTGCCGCGTTACTGCCGCGAATGTCCCGTGTTGTTTGCCTGCAATGGCGGCTGTCCTAAAGACCGTATCGACTATACTCCCGACGGTGAGCCTGGACTCAATCACCTGTGCAGCGGCTTCAAAACTTTTTTCACTCACATAGACGAGCCAATGAGAATCATGGCGGGCTTGCTCCGTCATCACCGCCCGGCGGCGGAAATCATGAAAATACGAATTGACAAGGAGAACTCATGAACACAATCTTCATCCTGTTTGATACTCTGCGCCGCGACCACATCGGTTGTTACGGCAACGACTGGATTCAAACCCCTAACCTCGATGCGTTGGCGCAAAAGAGCGTCGTCTTCGAGAATGCCTATCTCGGCTCCTACCCGTGCATGCCTGCCCGGCGTGATACCTGGACAGGTAATTTCGAGTTCCCCTGGCGTGGTTGGGGACCTCTTGAGCCTACCGACCCCGATATTGCCAAAATTGTCACCCAAAACGGGCATACCAGCATGATTATCAGCGATCACTATCACATGTGGGAGCGCGGCTCTGGCAATTATTTCTTTAACTTTTCCGGGGCGGAGTACATTCGTGGTCAGGAAAATGATCTGTGGGTTACCGATCCCGATATCCCCGTGGAATACCCGGGTGATCCGGAGAGAATGGCGCGTCATGCGCTGCGCGCCGGATCGTTTGCCCGCTACAGACGGAATACCGCGCATTTCAGGGTGGAAGAAGATTACTTTGCACCACAGGTCTTTCGCAAAGCTTCAGAATGGGTCGAGCGCAACCGTAATCAAAAAGATTTCTTCCTGCTGCTGGAAGTCTTTGATCCACACGAACCCTTTGATCCTCCCTACCCCTACGATGAAATGTACAATCCTGGATACACCGGTGACCGGTTCATCTGGCCAACCTATGGCAAATCCGACCTTTATACCCCTGAAGAGTTGAAGGAAATTCGCGCCCTTTATGCTGGTGAAGTGAGTATGGTGGATCACTGGCTCGGAGAGTTGCTTGATAAAGTGAAACGACTCAATCTAATGGAAGACACCATGATCATCCTTACCACTGACCACGGGCATCTATTTGGCGAACATGGCATGATTGGCAAACCCTGGAGTGACCTGGGAGACTCAAACATGTACCAGGAACTCGCCCACATTCCACTGATCATTTATCATCCTAAAGGAGCAGCAGGACGCCGGGTACCCTTCCTGGTGCAACCCGTGGATTTATTTGCCACGATACTGGATGGATTCAACATCTCGGTGCCACTGGGCACTCATGGCGTCAGCCTTTTGCCATACGTCCTCAATGCTGAAAATGGCGAACCCATTCGAAAAACGGCGGTGTACGGACGATACGGGGAAGCCATGAACATCACAGACGGCGAATGGACACTTTTCTTGTGGTCCTCCGGCGATCAAAACCAACCACTCTACTGGTATTCCAGTCTGCCGCCTCAATTTGGTGATGTGCGCGTGGAAGATGATTATGACGGCAAACGGTACACTGCCCGTGTGACCCGCGGAACGATGACGAACGCGCTCTATTGCATCAGAGAGGATCCACAACAGGAACATAATTTATACAGCGCTCGCCCGGATGTAGTGGAACGATTAAAGTCCGATCTGCGCGAATTCCTTACATCAATTCACGCACCACAGGAACAATTCACTCGACTAGGGCTTTAAAAAAGGAGAATTGAAAATGATCTCTTCACGATTACTCGCTGCTGGTGCTGAACCTTATCTTTTTCTCGGTGGCAAACAAGCCTGTATCATCGTTCATGGTTTCAACAGTTCAACCCGTGAAAACCGTGATATGGGTCGTTTTCTTGCCGATCAGGGGTTTACAGTCCTGGGGGTAAGACTGCCTGGTCACGCTACCACTCCAGCGGATCTGCGACGTGTCCGCTGGACCAATTGGCTGGCAGCGATTGAGGATGGGTATTCCCTTTTGAAGGACAACAGCGAAAAGATCTTTATTATGGGGCAATCCCTTGGCGGGGTGTTGACTCTTACCGCCGCGAGCCGGTATCCGTTTGATGGGGTCATCGGCATATCCACTCCCTTTGGGCTGCTGCAGGGAAACCTGGCACGGTTAGCTCATCCGTGGTTGCTCAAAGTGATCAGCCTGTTTGTACCCGAAATCAAGAAACCGCCACTCACCGATAATCCAGAGGAGATTGACGAACGTGCCCCAGGTGTAGACCTGGATCCATATCCACGCTACGTGACGCGTGCCTTTGCGGAGGTACTGGAGCTGGTCAGGCAGATGCAGGCGGGTTTACCGCACATGAGCGCTCCGCTGCTGCTCATTCAGGGAAAGCATGATTCGGTGGTGGAAAAGAATGCCATGCAGCTGTTTCGGGAGTGTGTCGCCAGTAAACGTATGGACACTCTGTGGCTTGAGAATACGGGGCATGTCGTCACCCTCAGCAATGAACGTGACATCGCCTTCCGCGCCATAGCTGATTTTATGCGCAGTATTTCAGAGTCCTAACAAAATGGAGGCTCAGAAAAAGACCGTATCCCGTCGCAAATTTATCAAAACCGGGCTTACTGCCGGCGGAGGATTGCTACTTGCAGCCGGACTGGGCAGCCACTTTGTCAATGTGTTTGGAGGGAAAGATTACGACATTCCTCGGTCAAAAAACTATCTGGATGGTATCCTTCCTGGCGATAAAGGCTCTATGCCAAATATCATCCTCGTTTTGACCGATGATATGGGGTTGGGTGATTTGAGCAGCTTCGGTTCGCTGGCAATTGATACTCCCAATCTGGATCAAATGTCCAGGGAAGGTGTGATTTTCTCCAATTTTTATTCTTCCGCGCCTGTTTGTTCACCCTCTCGCGCGGGGCTACTCACTGGACGCTACCCGGTAAGAACATTAATTTTTGATGTCATCCAACCGCCTGGTCCCTTGGATTGGGGTTTTCAGTATATCCTGGGGGGAGGTTCCGCATGGCATACCGGAGGATGAGGTGCTGCTGCCCGAAATATTGCAACGGCGCGGGTATCGCACCGGGCTGGTGGGTAAGTGGCACCTTGGTTGGGAGTCCCCTCATCTGCCCAGTGAAAATGGCTTTGACTTCTTCTATGGCGGATTACTGAGCCATGATACACATCCCTATCGCATCTACCGAAATGATCAGGTGGAAATTGAAGAGCCGGTGGATTTGGATTTATTGACACAAAATTTTACCCGGGAAGCCCTGCAGTTTATTCGAGAAAACCAAGAAGAGCCTTTCTTCCTGTATTATGCCCAGCATTACCCGCATGTGCCGCTGCATGCTTCGGCTGCATTCGAGGGTCAATCAGAAGGGGGGCGCTATGGTGACACAGTGGAAGAACTGGATTGGAGTGTTGGGGAGATTTTCAAAACACTGAAGGAATTAGGGTTGGATGAAAACACGCTGGTAATTTTTACCAGCGATAACGGTCCATGGTGGGAGGGTGACACAGCAGGGTTGCGTGGACGCAAAAACCTCTCCATGGAAGGCGGATTTCACGTTCCATTTATAGCCCGCTGGCCCGGGGTGCTTCCGGCTGGGCGGGTGGTGGATGCTCCGGCAATGAACTTTGATCTCTTCTCCACCAGCCTGGAGATTTGCGGTCTTGCCACTCCAGGGGATCGCATCATTGATGGACGAAGTTTGATACCACTGCTTAAAGGTGGAACGGACGAATCACCACATGAAACACTGCTCTTTTATAAAGGTAGAAAATTAGTTGGCGCGCGCAGTGGAGATTGGAAGTACTACCGGCGTCATTCCAGTGATAATGGTGCTTACCCTTTTATTCCGCAGGGACCCTTTCTATTCAATCTTAAAACCGACCCTCACGAATCCTATAACCTGCTGGCGGATCATCCTGATTTGGAAGAGTACTTTGTCGGTCTGATGAATAAAGAGGACGAGTTAAGGGAAGAGAATATTCGCGGCTGGTTGAATTCCTGAGGTTACATTATGACGAACTCTTAAATTGTTTTAGCAAGGGAAAAATCTAAAGAGGATA
>AMWB02106164.1_pt1 | contig 17503 bp, 16 predicted proteins | sample 200311 | NCBI WGS metagenome assembly AMWB02 (sample SAMN02737377, study PRJNA173069) | bioreactor metagenome | biome: anode biofilm in microbial fuel cells | place: USA: California | collected 2010-12-16 | reverse complement strand
GTCCACTCGGGCAGTTTCCGGAGCTGTAACCGACCGATGGCGGCCTGAAACTCGGTCATCCGCCAATTGGTCCCGAAGGATTCGTGCAGCCACCGGAACCCCGGCGGCGATTGCCGGTGATAAACCGCATCATAACTTTTGCCGTGATCTTTATAGGACCAGACCTTTTCCCACACATCCCGGCTGTTGGTGGTCAACATGCCGCCCTCACCTCCCGTTGTGATGATCTTGTCCTGACAGAACGAAAAAGCGGCCACATCCCCCATGGACCCCACAGGCCTTCCCTTGTACTCTGCGCCATGCGCCTGGGCGCAATCCTCCACCACCCACAGTCCCTTTTCCCTTGCCAGCGCCAGAATGGGGTCCATATCGCACGGCCAGCCGGCCAGATGAACCGCAATGATTCCCCGTGTCCGAGGCGTCAACACTGCCGCGATCGTATCCGCCGTGATGTTCTGGGATACCGGGTCCACATCCGCCATCACCGGCACCCCGCCCCGCAGGATCACGCAACTGGCCGAAGCAATAAACGTACGACTGGTGGTGATCACTTCATCCCCCGGAGCCATTCCCAGTGCCAGAAGCGCCGCCTCCAGCGCCACGGAGCCGTTCATCAGCGCCACGGCGTATTTCGTTCCGACAAAGGCGGCATAATCCTTTTCAAACTCCCGCCCCTCCTGTCCCGTCCAGTAGTTGACCCGACCGGACTTGAGGGTCAGCATTGCGGATTCCATTTCATCGGCCGCGTAGTTGGGCCAGAATGAAAATGGGTTGCTGCGCACCGGACAGCCGCCCTCGCATGCAAGTTGTGTCATAAATGTACTCCCGAACTTGTCTGAATCACTGTCCTTCACGTATGCTCAAGTATCTTATTTATCATCACAATCCGAGATTTAAACCATCACAGATGATTAGATTTGCTTAACTCTTAAAACTTAAAACCTAAAACTTTTTATCACCACGCCGGTTTAACATCCAGAAGCACCACCGATCTTAAAAAAAGTGAAAACGCACTCTTTTTCACCGGCCTTTCAGCCGTCTTTCCCCTTATCAGATAATCGATATATTCAAACAGGCTGCCCCAGAACTCCACCATCTCGTTATAAACCAGCTTCAGCAATGTGGCGTTCACCGCTACCGCTCCTGAAGGGCCGTACACCGGATGTGCATGGACCCGGACGCCCGTTCCAGCCAGAAACAGCCGCAGCAGCGCCAGACTTCTTGGCATGTGGTAGTCCGATGTCACCAAGATTACCGTTTTAAACTGATTTGCCATGATGATGCGGGATATGTACAATGCGTTCTCGAAGGTTGTGGTCGCCTGATCTTCCGGGATATGAGAGACCGTGTCCTTCAGTGCATACTTCCTGTCGAAGCGGCATCGAAGCGTGTCGATTGCAGGAGATAATACAATGCAGGGCGCCAGCCCCTGATTGGCGAGTTTATATCCGGTTTCAATCCGTTTTTCATTACCCATGAATATGAGAACCGCATCGGACGGGACATCTGAATCCGGATGGGTCAGAATATATGAAAAATAGGATACTTCGAAAAACAGCAAACAGAAAAGAACAAAACCGATCCGCAAAACGAAATGAAGCAGGGTTTTCAAAAAAGTCTCACGCAGCTTTCTCCCTTAGCACCTTTGCGTCTTTGCGTGCTCCGTTTTCGCCGGAACACCAACCGCGACCCCATTGGCCGGAATATCCCGATTCACAAAGCTATGCGCCCCAACCAGCGCCGGATTGTCATCCACGAATCAAACAACCTGGTAGCCGCCACCACATGACTCGGCCAGCCACGCCACTTCCCAGGCGAATCCGCCGGCACCGTATATCGTAATCTGTTTTTATCATTATTCCTCACGCATCTGAGAACATAAGAAGTTGTGAAGATATGAAGATAGGAGGGTTAGAAGCAGAATTTTTCGGCTTGGCGTTCCATTGAGTTGAGCATTGAAGTGAAACCTCTTGTGGTTTTGTATCTCAGGGTCACCCCAAACATTCGTGTTTAAATAAGCTGTCAAATGTTCAGCCCGAACTGTTAGATTGATATGGCTTTCTGTAATCCGGAAAATAATTACTTTCGAGGATAGTATACCCAGCCTTCTGCGCCCACTCCCTGCGTTTTTTAATTAAATCATCATATATTTTTTGATCGATAATGATACGCACGACTTCAAACGGTAGGCGAATTTTAGAAAAACCTGCTTTGAAACGATATAAACTATCTTCAGAAGAGCCGACCCCCCCGCCCAGGTGCAACCAAGAAAAACCATTTTGTGTACCCCATCGGCGAATTTCATCCAGTATAAGCTTTGCTCCGTTTAAAGAAAAAAACGCTGAGGGACTTCCTGATAAATGATATTGAATAATACTTCCTGCCATAAAAAACATTGAAGCGCTGACCACCTGGCCTTCGAATCTTGCGAAATAAAGCCTGATGGATTCACCAAAACTTTTTTTAAGTTGGAGATAATAGTCTTTTGGAAAATAATAATTCTCGCTCGCTGAATTCCGCTTCATTGTTTCATTGTATTTCTGTATAAAATCTTCAATATATTGGAAGGATACGTCTTCCTCTACAATAACCCCATTATTATGAGCTTTTCGGATGTCATATTTGTGCCCTTTTGTCATACCCCCAAGCTGATCTTCATTCTTCAGGGTAAGATCAATGGCTACTGTTTTTGATAGTAGTTGAGTTTCCGCAAACCCATTAAACATCCATGTATTCGGCAAGAGTGGATTTGTTCTGCTAAAAAAAGCCACTACTGATAACTGTTCGAAAAGTCGAAGTAATTCTCTCTGGAAATTCTCACGAAAGTCATCAGCATTCCGATCACCCTCTCTTATAGATGTAACGATACCCGGATATCCATATACGGACGTGATATCGTTGTGTTGACACTCTTCTATTCCTTCAACCTCGGCTACTTGCCGCAATAGAAACGGCAGCGCCGCAAAAACACTACTGTTATGAAAGAAAAAAAGATATGGCTTTCCTTCTCCCATCTTTTCAGCCAAAAGATGATACTGGGGCAGGTGGTAGATGTCATAACTTCCACAAAGCTCTAAAGCTTTCATCCAGGCAGACTGGTTAGATGCAGATATAAGACTGCTTTCAGGCAATTTCATAACTCATTTAAAATAACCTCCGCTACACGATTAATATCATTTTTAGCGTAGCGATGGTCAACCGGGAAAGTTAGTATCCTACCAGACAAACCCCTAATATCGGGCGAAGTAGAATTGCTCAACTCCCAATGCACGGTGGGATAAATATGTGCATCTATGAGCCGTAAGCGAAATTTATCACGAATCGCCTTAGAAGAAAAAAGCAAAACAGCGTTAAAAGGGCAGTGGTTCATAGGCCAATTTGTAAAAAGTGGTTCTGCAATGGTGCTTCTATCGATCAAATCGAGAAAAGTTCGCACATTTTCTTCCCGTGACTCACGCCATCCTATAGGATAACCGAAAGAGAGGAGAAATCTACTCCAAGGCGATATCGCAACAGACTGGGACTCTCCAATAAAAAATTCACCTTCTACCTGATAACTGCGAAAGATTTCCTTTACGTGATCATCTTTCCCTTCAAGATATTCCTTTTTCAGAATCATTGCAGCAAGCTTGAGTGCGCTACCTCTCCAGTCGCTACACGCCGGTTCATCGGGAAGTGGTAGCCCCTTGGGAGACCATAAAATTCCTCCATCAGGAACTGGAAAAGTTTTGCGCAGCGATGCAAATGCAAAATCAGCTTTTGAGCTAAGAGCCCAGCCAGACACTGGATCATGGCTATGATCTTCAATCAGCAATACGCCATCATTGGTTTCCCGCCATCGGTCCCAGATATTTCCATCCCGTACACCAAAATAATTCACTGATAGAACCGCATCTCCCTTTGAAACAGCCAGCGTTTCCCAAACTGGTTCAGCCAAATGGGGGCCATCAGTATAGCGTTTAATTATTATGCCCTGTTCCACCCACCAGGTAGCTACTTCTTGACAAAAATAGTCAGGCACAAATAGAGTTTTGGAAAAATCATTCTGTAAGATTTGAAAAATACTCAGCAGCGATGCCCTGCCCGAAGCGAACATAATATGGGGTTCAGGCCACTTGAGAAACGGACCTTGCGGAATTCCTGGCCAATGGAATTCGCTACCAAGCTCCCATCGATTTTGCACCATGTGATCATGCCTTATTCTAATTCTAAGGAACAGTAATCATCTTTTAAAATGGACATAATTATAGCATTATGAAATGTACCATTTTTATAGACGTAATCTCTTAAAACTCCTTCATTCTTAAAGCCAAGTTTTATTCCCATATTTATAGATTTAATGTATTTTTCATTCCAGTAGCCATAAAATCGATTCATACCCAATTCATCAAATACATGTTTTAACATAAGTTTCGATGCTTCATAGGCAAACCCCTTTTTTCTATCCTCGGAATTGCCTATTATGATACCACCCCAACAAGCTTTTTTGTTTCGCCAATCAATATCGATGATACTTAAGGTACCAATTAAATTGTGATTTAATGCTGAACATATCGCTAAATGAATGCTATTGAAATTATCGGCAATCTTGGATTCTACTGACTTCTTTTCCCGTTCAGAAGATACAAAATGCTTATTTCCTAAAGTATATTTGTAAATATCATCATCATTTCTCCATTTGTTAATCTGGATATAATCCTGTATTTCAAATGCTCTTAAATAAACATTCATGATACCTCCTCTATATCACGCTTACCATTTGCATCATTTATTGAATAATCCACAATCATCCACTTCGGTCAAACATGACTCAAAATCTGTTCGAACATCTTCAAACCTTAAAACACAAAGAAATGTGAGAAATATAATTTTAAAATCTAATATCATTGACATGTTATCTACATAATATACATCCATCTTTAATCTCTCGCTAAACTTTACATTATTCCTCCCATTCACCTGCGCCCAACCCGTCAATCCCGGCTTGGTTTCATGCCGCCGTGCTTGCTCCGGCGTATACCGATCCAGATACTGCATTAAAAGCGGCCTCGGCCCCACCAGACTCATATCGCCCTTGAGGATATTCCACAATTCCGGGAGTTCATCCAGACTGGTGCTGCGTAAAAACCGCCCGATCCGCGTCAGTCGTTCTGAATCCGGCAGCAGGCTCCCCGCTGCGTCGCAGGCATTGGTCATGGTGCAGAACTTGACAATCCCGAATGGCTTCCCGCCCATCCCCGGCCGTATTTGCCGGAAAAAAACCTGCTTTCCCTGAGTCAGCCGAATCAGTACCACAATACCCCACATCAGCGGCGCCAAAACAATGAATGCAGAACCGGCAATCACGATATCAAAAATTCGCTTCATCAATTTGTTTTGTATGTTTCACCCCCCCGCTTCGCTTAAGCAGTAAAGATGTCAAGTTAAAATCAACTCTTTAGAAAGCCTTTTTGCTTGCACTGTCAACAGCGTCCATGATGCTGCGAAGGAAATTCCCAAACTTACACAGACGCTGTTCATCGTGCAGCAGAATTCCTCAAGCATCACGGACATCGGAAATTGTTCGGATTTTATAAATTAATAACGGTTTGCCGTGCAAACCGAGGCGGATTTGGCAAATAAAAACAGGAGAGGCAAGCTTGAACCGCACCAACAGGGCCAAAACCAGCAAAAAATGGCCAGATCAGCATCAAGGCAAGGATGATGTAAAGAGGTCAAAGAGACGTTATGTAATCAAAATCCTATAAAGGTAGTATTTCAATACCTACAGTATCTATCGATACTCCCAGAGAAATTCGTAGTACGTCATTACTGTCTGCATGCATAGTATTTGAGTGACTGCCGATCTTTACATTATACATCTGCCCCGCTCTAACAGGCATTTCACCAGCTCGGACTTCAATGGAGCAACCTTTATTTGCTTCAACAATAAAATTTAATCTTTCTGGAGTGTATTTTACCGAATAAATTGTAATCTTACCGTCTACAGGCGTTATTGACACTGGGAGTTTGACAAGTACTACCGCTTCATCCTTATCTATCTCCACCTCTGTTAATGCCTCGTTAAATATTTCGGTTTTGAATTGATTTTTTGTGAGTTTGCCGTTACAGTCAAAAAAGTAAGTCTGGCAGAGATTCTTTTCGTCCGGCCACCCGTAGTTGCCGCTATGTGTGGCAATAATGCGTTCTTTGCCAAGCAGGTAGCCAGCATGAAGCTCGATAGGCGTAAAGGGGAATACGTATCGTTCTACAACATACGCATAATTATATCGTGTCCCAACAAGCAAAGTTGCCATGTCCAGCGCTCGGACCCAGTTGCCAAATTCGGTGCGTGATGCAGCATATCCAAGCGGACTTCCCAGATTGCCCTCATAATGCCAATAGTCATTATGCTGAATTTCAGTCATGCGCTGCGGCTTCAGTGCAAGTATGTTCTTTGTGCTTATAGGACCATTTCCCATGATGTCACCGCCAAGCTCACGTACTTTTTTTATGACGGCAATACGATGTTTTTCTCCCATAATGGTGTTAATGCCAATCTCTCGCTTGATGCTATATGTTACCGGATCAAGTTCGCAAGAATAGCCATCAGAAGCATTATATGTCAAAAGGGGCTGACCATAGCGTACTCCTTCCATTTCATCCCAATACAATCCGTCAACCATCATTTCTTTGAGATACTTTTCCGCCACCGACAACATAGCTTTCCCAAAGCTATTCGCGTGTGTGGCAATGACGTTGTAGGCTCGGTTGTATTTTCCATCCCAATCTTTTGAGACTTGGTTGCCATTTTCATCAGTCAGCCAACTGTCCTTAAAGCATTCCGGACCATTCTCTGAGGTATCTCGCTGAGTGTCGAAGTAGACATATACTTTGCAATCGGGGACGGCTATCCGAATCTTTTCTGCCGCGCGACGCAACCGGTCGCGGTAATCAGCCCAGTATCCGTCAAAGACTCCAGACCCGTATCCAATTCGTTTTCGGTCATGCTTAATATCTACCCAACCGCCCCCAGTGCACGCCCGCTTAATACCCAGACGCATAAATCTTTCTCGGATTTTTTCTATGGGAGTATCAATGATGGAGTCTGGGCTAAAAAATGTCCAGGCACCTTCAACAGTGTAATTGGAATCCCAGTCATGCCGGACCAAGTTGATGAAATCGTAATAGTCGTTAGAAGCAACAGGATATACAGACCATTGAAGCGTATATGTCCCCCTCGCAGGCAAGCATAGTTTATCGGTGCGAAGTCCGGCTTTCTTTTTGTTGCTGTCAAAAAAGAGTATTGCCTGATTTCGGTAGATATCATCTTCACAGAGCATTCCCAAACCCGCATTTGGCAGCATGATATAAACCGAAGGATTGCCATGAGAGAAATACTCATTAATCCAGGGGGAAGGGTTGCCAGCCAATCGTACGGTGTTGCTCACATCTTTCAAATCAACCATGTTCTCAACAAATAACCCTAACTTTGAATCCTGATGTAAATTTGTAATTTGGTCATAAACCTCTACTTTGCGTGGCGTGAACCGAACAGTTCTTACAATTTGGTAATCCGGACCAACTGCAATAACCTGACCTCCATCTACCTCATGCTTGATGAACACTTTAAATCCTGGCTGACCTACCGATGGTGGTTGGTTGGCAGAACCCAATTTATTAAGGCCTGCATTGGGGTAGGAAATATAGGAGCTGAAATCCATGCTATGATTACCAAAAGACAGATTGAACCCGCCTCCTGGCATTATTTTACCGACATATTTTAAAGGACCTGCTCCCGGCGTTCCACGATTGAGGATATTGACATCTACTGCAGTGGTGGCCATCAATTCACTGACCTCCGGCTTTACGTGTATAGTCAGAGAATGTATCACAAGATCGTAATTGCCTTTGGAATCTGATGGGAGATTCTCTTTGCAAGTATTAAATAACTCCAATCGGTTCTCGTCTGCAGGGTTGACAAGATCAGTCACATCCAGGACAGTTTGATATGGATTGCCTTCGTTAAAACCTATTTTTAACGCAGCAGTGAAATCAGGAGCATAAAGAATCCTCCAAGCCGAATTGTCAAACCATTTGTAGGACTTATTGGGAGCGACAGGTGAAATGAAGCTTTTATTTTTTAACCGCATCTCCATTCGGGTCTTGGCAGGATTTACTTCTCTGCCATTAAGTACGACCTTCATAAAATAATTCGAACCACTAAAGACATCTGCATCCAACCTTGCTACAATATCCAGTAGGATTGTTGTCTCTTTCTGCGAATACTTCGCAAGATCAATTATCTGACTCTGGCCAGGGGAGATCCTGATTTCACCATTGTTAATAGCCATTTCCTGCGCTCTTACTGCAGAGCAAAGCATCAAATATGTCAGGCTGCCAAGCATCAGACATTGTATCAGTTTGTTTTTTATGATCAGAGAAAATCGATTTCTCATTAAATCATAACTCCCATTCGATAATCACTCCATAATTACCCTTAAGCCAGAACAAGAGCTGCTTTCTTTGTTCATTAGAAATTTCATTGCGTTTTTTCAGCGCTTTGATGATATGATATACTCTTTGAAATCTTCAAATATCTTCTTACGCCGGGCTTCGATATTTATCGCAGCGAAATCTTTAGCGTGAGTATAGACCTCCATGGCCGTTTCGGGCAGATGATTGTGTAAGTATTTCAAGGTCTTCATCAATGAGCGTACGTTCTTGTTCTCAAACAAACAATGAGGAGAAAGAAGTTCCGGGATAGCCCCAGCATCTGAACCCAGGCTCGGTACACCGCGACTCATCGCTTCAACCAGTGCGCGCGGCATGCCTTCAGTGAGGCTTGGCTGGGCATAAATATCTATAGTGTTCAGCCACTCAAATACATCTTTCTGTTGCATGCGTCCAATTATTTTGACCCTGTCTTCTACATTAAAACGTCGGGCAATGTTTACAATATATCCCGGATTCCCAGCACCAACAAGCTCGTAATATAGATCATAACCTTGTTTGTTCATGCGCGACATGGCTTCCACCACAAGTTTATGCCCTTTGAAAGGCAAGTCAATTTGCCCGCACGAACCTATAGTAATCGATTTGTTAAGTAATGAAATCTTCTTTAAACGGCGTTTTATTATTGAATCATCATAATCGCACAGAAAGACATTCGAAGCATGCGTGTGTTGGCCTTGAGTGGGATATCTTTCTGGAAGAAACTTCTTGGATGTGTATACAACATATGGAGCACTGCTGATACAGCGTCGTGTTTGCAAGAATACGCTCGGTGCCAACAATTTGCCTTTCCAGCTATGGTTCCAGAGGCTGTCCCATGGGCACCCGACAACTTCCACAAGGTAAGGCTTATCAAGCTTTCGACAGACCTCGCACGCGCGTAGACCCAGGGTGGACGGTAAACGAATGATTGCCCCATCCATTGAAAACAACAAATCGCTGATTTCTCCTCTGAGTGCATGCGTCTTTAGCAATAAGCCAATGGGTCGCTTGGCGCTCTGCTGAAACCTGAATTTAACACCGTTCCCGCTGGACAGCATCTGACAATCGGGAGTTCGGTAATCTCCCGGATAAACATCTGCAAAAACGGTAAATTCTTCAAATACTGACAAATAGCGTTCCGATATCAATTCTCTGGAAAATGTTGTGGCGTAATAGTTCCCGTCGAACTCCGTGAATTTAATTCCCGTTATAAAAGCTATTTTCATCAAAATATCCAGAATAAATGGTAATTAACAGACAACATATCTGCGGCACTGCAACTACCTCGGCTTGTGGCACTCCACGTATACAAAACATCCCAGTGAAGGCAAGAGTGCTTGGAAGGCGCGGTAGATAGCATTTGTGAAGCGCTTGCGAGGTGGCCAGTGCGTATTCTGTAACGCGTCACTGACGGGGAAACGCAGATGTCGCCGTTGGTCGATCTTGAAGCCGACCGATCGAAGAATCCCCACAAGCTCGCACAGATCGTATTCGTGAATGTGGCCGTGACCATGGACCCAGTTCTTTTTCAACTGATTGTCTGGATGGGGCAACGGTGACCTGCCTGCCAACATGCTGATTCGCCTTCGAAGCGACACGATGTTCGGGACGGTGATGATCAGCCTGCCGTTTGGGCGCAGGACGCGAAGCACCTCCGCCAACACCTCAGACGGTGGCCGAAACACGTGCTCTAGTACCTCCATGAACACGACCACATCGAAAAAGTTGTCATCGAAGGGCAAAGTATCGTCGTCCAGATCACAGACTCGCAATTCGACGTCGTACCGAGCGAAACGTTCCTCAAGAAGGTGGCTACGATCCAACGCGTACACGTCATAGTGCGGGAATCTTTTTTTTATATACAACGTGAAGGGCGTCGGACCAATGTCCAACACACGTAACTTGTCGTTTGAGGCGGGTAGTGCGCTGGCCGCCTTCTGAAATCGCATACGGGCGACGCGCAGGTACTCAAATTCTTTCAGTCGGTCCATATCGATAAACGGACCAACGTCGTCCCCATCACGCAGCTGTTCAAAAAAAGAATTGATGTCCATGTATCTCATCTCCAAGTCATGACCACGGCATCGCCGGTGGCTTGATTAAAGCCCTATAAGGGTTTAAATACTAATCACCTCTTAAGGCGTTTTTATGGGCCATTATACTGTTTTATGGCCAGAAAACTATTCTTCCTATTCTTCCTATTCTTTGTTTTCTTCTTTTTTTCGTATGCTACTTGCACCCCTGAATGGGTCCTTTACTATATCCGCATCAACGCCGTTAACTTTTAAGAGACTCTCATCAGAATTTCTCCCCCCCCACAGGCGAAATAGAGGGAGAAATCACTTTAATCAACGGCATTGAATCTGGACAAAACGACCGCATTGCAATTTTTGCTACTTGAGGATAATCACTCATAGATTCCCCTATCGAGTCAGCACATGCTCGGGAGGCATATTGTTAAATGTATTAACAATATTTTTGGCAATTAGTTGCTCGAGTCGGATTTCGCTTTCCCAAGAAATAGCCGCAATGCCCGGCCATACGATAACGTTGCTTAAACGCCTGAAAAGATTCGTGATAGGATTGGGCAAATATTCAAACATATCTAGTATCGCACCACCGATTGACTTCTCTTTCAATGCTTGATAAAGCTCGCGCTCGTTTAGCACCGCTCTGCGACCCACATTCACAAAGACACAGCTTTTTTTTATACAGGTTAACAAGTCCCGGTTTACAAAGCCCCGGGTTTCCGGTGTGTCAGGCAAGGTGCAAACGACATAGTCGCAAGTAGAAAGAACTGTCTTAAGGTCGTCTCTACTATTCAACATTTGATCGAAACCTTCCTTCACGCAGACTGCGATGTCGTACCCCAGAATCCTCATTTGAAAACCAGCCAGACGCCGGGCAACCTCTGTGCCAATATTTCCTACGCCCATGATCAGGACTGTTTTCTCCGCCAACTCGCAGATGTGGGAATATCCCCGGGCATATCGAACGCGTCGGTTATTAGGGTTGTTTCTGAATTTCTTTGCCATCTGCAACATCCCAAATACCACGGTCTCCGCAATTGGAACTCCATACACACCAGGTGCATTTGCCACCTGGATACCTTTTCGTGAGAATTCTTCTATCGGCACCCCGTCATATCCCGTACTTGTTAATTGCACAAGCTTGAGTCGAGGCAGGTCCGTCTTTGCCAGTTTGCAGGCTGTGGCCCGGGAGCAAACCGCCACCTCAATTTCCGTCTGAATTGTGCTATCGAGGTTTACCAAACGAACACCTTGTGGAAGTAAACCGAGATCGATTTCTTTTTCGGAAAAAACCAGCATTGCACTCACCCATTCACAATCCGCTCGACCACCATGCCTACGCAAGCTTTCACACGCTTCCTATTCTCCGCAAATTGATCAGCGCTCCAAAATGCCAGTTCCCGCTCCTTTGCCCGAATTTTGGCGATCTCTGTACTTAAATCAATTTTTTCCGCCGCTGAATCCACTTCATTACGAAATGTCCTCGATAAGATCACCATTTCAGAGCCCATGCGATAATGTTCCGCCAGAATACACTCAGCGGGCAACATACCCTCACCAATCTTCGCCATTCCCCCAAATCCATAGCGAATACCCTTGGTCTTAATTTTTTCGGCCATGTATTCAACGATGCCACCGCTAAGCAATTCGAACATGAAGGTCAAGCGCATGCCGATATGCAGGTCATTGAGGCCGATGTGAATTTCATCTATCCCATCGACAGCCAGGATATCGTCAAGTCGCGCAAGCGCTTCAGGAGTTTCCAACAAAAGATTGACCTTGCAGCGGCGCTTGACCATAGCGACAAACTCCATTACATCGTCTGCATCCACTACCATAGGCAGCATAACGATATCCGCGCCGTCGGCAATAACCTGGTCTATTTCCTGCTGGAGATTCGGATTGATTGGGTTCACCCGCACAAGCAATTCGGCCGATGACATCCACTGCTTTAACCTCTTCACATCCTCTATCTTATGATTGGATATGAAGGCGCTACGCCCAAGTTGACGCTCGATCTTATTGATATGCTCCAAGTCAATGAAAATCCTATCGACGCCTGCAGATTGTGCTTCTACTGCCGTCTGCTCATCCGCTGTAATCAACATTAATTTGATCATCACACACCCCTTTTTTCAACAAGTTCGCATAGTCTTGCCTCTGGGTCTCCAGCATCTCTCGACGGTCAAAGCACTGTTCAACTCTTTTTCGGGCATTGCACCCAAGGGTATTTCTTAAATTGTCATCATACATAATTTCCTTCATTCTCTTTTCGAGGGAATCAGCGTCCTTTGGTCTAGCCAACAGGCAAGAAATGCCTTCTTCCATGACTTCGGACGCACCCGGGATGTCGGTGGTGATTATCGGGCATCCCATAGCCCCGGCCTCCTGGATAACCATTCCAAAACCTTCCCTGTAAGATGGATGAAGATAGCAGTCAAAGGCGGCATAATATTTTTTAACCTCATCGTGATTGATCTGACCCGAAAATATGACATCCTGACTTCTTTCGGCCCATTTCCGCAAAGAATCATCCATACCAGCTTCGATTCCCCCAACACATACAAGCTTTGAAGATATCGTGGAGGACAGGCTTCTGAAAGCCTTGATCATCTCATTTGCGCCCTTATCGCGGGACAAGCGCCCCACAAACCCGAAGACAAATTCATCGCCAATGTCATGTCGTATTCGAATTTCGCGTCTATATTTTGTCTTACATTCAATGTCGTAATGCGACAGATCAACGCCAATAGTGCCTCCTTTTCCCAACACTCGTGACTTGCCTGAAGGAAAAAGTCCCTCTCGTACCGCAAATGATAGATTCTTTCTGCTGACCGACCGAATATCTGTGGACAGGACACATGGAATTCTCTCAAGGATTTTGAACACGCGCCGCTTCCATCCCACCATGCCGACATACCGAATTCCCCATTGGCAATAAAGCCTGACTGGCACACCTGCCAACCTGGCCGCAATGGAGGCGTAAACCGCCGCATTTGGTGTAGAATACTGGACAATATCATAGTGCTCTCGTCTACATATACGCATCAACCGAAGAATGGCGACAAGGCCATCAAAATTTACACCTCGTTTCATAGGCACCGGTATATAATGTATATGCGACGGTAACGAAGCCGCAAAATTATCATCTTTATCACAAATAAATGCAATGTCATATCCGCATTGATAATATAAATAGTTCGCAGTGTCTAAGACAAATGCACGTAGCGTGGTCGAAGCGGTAGTTATGAAGCATAGCTTTCTCATATATGTATTATTCCTCCAGCAAATACCGTGTCCCGAGCATCAAAGTCATATGCAACCGTTATGCAACATCCCTTTTTAGAAGATTTTTATGACTATAAAACCGTATAATTAGGTATGGTATGACAGCAATTTTTAAAATAAAAAATACAAGATTGCCAAAATCTGATATGAGAATTAGAAATGATGCGTTGATTATGAAGGGGTACAATAGAATACGTGAGTCACCCATTTCTGTTCTCATCATAAACGCACGACATATTGAAACTACCCACGCGAATAATGCAAACACAAAAGGAATGGCTACCGGCCCGAAATTGAGCATGGCTTCTCCGGCAAGTCCATATATCCTCGTTGCGCGCTCTCCCAAAGATGGAACACCTTTAAGCAATTCAAAACCAGCTTCGGACTTGCCATAGATCTCAGGCCGGATAGGCCCCGGAAGTAAAAGGGTTAGGCCACTTATATACGTGGATCCGAGTTTATATCGGTAGGTTCCGCTGTCATCAGATAGCAGATATAACACGTAGGCCTGCACATCGCTTCGTCCCAGGTCGCCCAACAACGTCCGTTCGGGAGTTCGCCCCGATGTCTCTGCCATTTCCTGCAATTGTCCTATGTCCTTTGTCAATTCAAACGCCTTCATTCCATAGGATTTATATGCACCATAAATAAACATAAAGCAGAATAATAAAACCAAGGCAACTGCTATTATTTTTTTGTTTATGGGTCTTATCCACAAATGAACGATGCCGGCAAACCAAAAACATTGCCAAACGACATTGCTGCGAGAACCTCGTAAACCACCAAACAAAAATGCAGTTATAAGAAATATACTGAATGCAAAGGCGATGGCCTTCCATGACCGTAACAGTCGAAACCGAGTGGCCAGAAGCGCGAAAAGTATGGCCAACAAAATAGAAAAACTCTCTGAAATCATAAACAACCAACCCATGCCTTCAAAGGCGCCACTCCTCCCATCATAGGCGCTTACAATACCTTTGATTCCACCAAAGATGGCATAAACGTATATTTGGGCACTCAGGGTAACGGCAAGAGCCACGGTGATAATCAAATAGGATTTACTATTATCAATTTTCCAGTATGTTTTTAGCCTGACATGTTTACCAACCGCGCGTGATATGATGAGCCTGTAAATAATAAGCCCAAGCACATTTAAAACGCCCATATAACCCAACCACGGACGCCAGTCAGGAGGTGGCTGGACATAAAGCATCCATGTGTCCCAGTAAACATGCAAAATCGGATTTAGATAGAAAAACAGAACTCCTAACACTGCGATGATGCCAAGTGGATCAAATAGATCATATATTCCAGTTAACCATTTTGCGACATCCGGCATCAACAAAAGCGCACATAATGTAACAGGAATCATAAACCAATGCGCATGCTCTTCCGATAACAGCGCGAATCCGCTTGACAAAACGACACATAATATCGATCCTGCATGCAAATATAATGATTGTTTTTTTTTCGATGAAATAAGCACATTTATATTTTCTATATAATAACTCATTACGTACCTTTGCCTGCCCTGATGGAATCATGCTCAGCGCATAAGCGACAAGCCGATTTACTGTACAGCAGCAGGTTGTGTGCATTATAACCGGCATAGGACATCTCCAATTGGCGAACCGATTCGTGAATGTTAAATGGGCTGTTTTTCATCTTTTCAAGCGCTATATCCTGCTGCAATCCATTTTTGCACATTCTTGCCTCTATAATCCTCTCCGCTCATTTTTCCGGCCCAATAGCAAGCGACAGCCTCGTCACAAGCTCTTTGACCACATCCGACTCGTCTGGAACACCCTTAGCGATAAAGCAAGGAAGCCCCGCTGCTTGGGCTTCAACCAAGACCAAACCCAATCCCTCATACAGCGATGGCAAGACAAAGGCATCCTTATCCCCCCCCCAGAATGATACGCGGAATATCCGAGCGCAACCCTGTGAAAATGACACGTTTCTTAATTCCAAGGCTCCGGGCCTTTTCCTCCATCGCAGCCCGAATCAGCCCGTCGCCAAATAGATAGGCGCAGCATTGCGAATCTTTCACTGCCACGGTCGCAATTATATCCTATAGAAAATTGTGATTCTTCTGTTTGACAAACCGGCCAACATACCCAAAAACAAACGCATAGGCCGGAATTCCAAACTCCGAGCGGACTTCGTTCTTGTCAATATTGGCAGCGAACGTCTCTATATCGATACCGTAGTATAGCACTCCCCGTCGTGGATATGTGTGCCATCTCTCACAGAATAAAGTTTGTGCGGCTTTAACGCTGCAGGCGAGACAAACATAGCGTTCTTTTCAATCAGCCATTCCATCACGCGAAATACATTCTTCAGACAACCCCCGCCGCAGCCTCAGCAGGTGTTGTCATTGTGACTATGGGCAATAATCATTTGAACCACTGCCTTTCGCGCAGGCCATCAAACAAATCCGCTATAATGATGTACATGGCTGTGAACCACATCGTAGGGGCCATATTCCCGTGAAAGCCAACTGAAATTCCATGCATACCTCCAACTGCTGGTACGGCTCCAAGCAAGGTGTGATGCGACATCACATTTCCCTTAACTCTCCATCATAAGCGTACGGCCCTGTTGTATTCTTGAGAAACAAACCGCAACCACTTTCGATCTATGCCCCTGAGCACATGCAGTATGCTATGGTTCATGTTTTTGAATCGCTCATATACTGCCCCCTTTCCGATATATTATGCAATGCGTGCACTATAACGCCTGCGCCTCCGACGATTTGTAATGATGCGCCTACGATCAATGAATAAGTGGCGCCCATCAAACCCAAGCGCGGAATCATGAACCATGCGGCCATGCCAGTAACAACCGTCACGAAACCAAATAGAGGCAATTGCAACCTGAAATAACGCGCAGCCATCATGCCACAGTTCATAAATGATGCCACATAAGACAGTCCTCCTGCAATCATAAGCGTCACAAAAACAGGCAAATGTTCAGCGTATTCAGGACGATAAAGTAATGTTAATAGAAGTCGGCCCCCAAAAAAAGCTACTCCAATTCCCCCGATGCCTATCAGCACGCCCACTCCCAAAAGACGCAGCAGCAGGCGAAGGTAACTGTCACGCTCCCCAGCAGCGTAGTGATTGGCCAACCGCGGGATGCAAGCCTGCCCCATGGCCGAAATCAGTGTATCACCTGCAACGATCAAATACGCCAAAGCCGCAAAAATTCCAAGCTCTGATTCCCCTCGATACCTTTCGATGAAGTATCTTGGGATGTTGGCTTTCAGAGAATTCAGAGCCGTGGCCAACCCCAGCGGCAAGGACAACCACACAAGGCGAGACAATCTATACAAATCGAACTGCGGCATTATTGAAGTCCAATCCAGCTTTGTGGTTTGACAGTAACCGTTGAGGGTAACCACGGCATTTCGCAAGTCATACGTCAATAGAACTGCCCCCCACACACCAGCTAATCCAAGCACACCTAAAAAAACGTTTCCGGTAACAAAAACGATAATGACCATTATCACCAGCGAAACCGTCCCTTTAAGAATTCTTGAGCGAGCAATTCGGTCCATTCGCTCGTGCCGCTGCATTAGTCCATAAAAAACATCCGCAACTGACTCGAAACCTTTGGATACCCCTACTGCCAGAATAACCAGCGCTGAATCCAGTGCATACCCACCCCACACAACAACTCCCGCAATAACGACCATCGCAATCCCCGTC
>AMWB02055823.1_pt2 | contig 17523 bp, 10 predicted proteins | sample 200311 | NCBI WGS metagenome assembly AMWB02 (sample SAMN02737377, study PRJNA173069) | bioreactor metagenome | biome: anode biofilm in microbial fuel cells | place: USA: California | collected 2010-12-16 | reverse complement strand
TCGATATATTGTAGTTGCTTGCTAGACAACTCCTTACCAGCTTTTGCATAAATCCTCTTTGCAGAAGCTATGCACTTCTCAACCAATACTTTGGTGGTTGGGATATTCATAGCCCTGTGAAGTAAATGCTCCTGGAATCTGCTAAACTCGGACTGTCCGGAAGCATTTTTGGACATATCAATACTTCCGATAGTATTGACATCTTCCTGAAGTGATGAAATCCTTTTCTGAATCGATTCCCATTCTATTTTGAACGGAATTTCATTCAGAATTCTGCCAACTTTGAACTCTCGTTCAAAGATAGTAGCAATTTCTTCAAGAATTGCAGATCGCTGAATGAACTTACAGGAAGAAACAACGTTTCCTAGAACTGCAAGTTCTTTATCGGGATCAACATGCATAATGCTTGCGTTAAGCACTTGCTTGTTCTCTCTGTTTCCAGTGGCCGAAAACATCTGCATTCCTAGAGAAGCTACCTTTTGACAGAGGTGGCATCTTTCAGGTTTGTCTTTTAGCTCTGGGAATTTTCTCTTCATGTATTCGGAACATACATGAAATTTAACAGATTCCTTCGCATTAGATTGGGCTTGTTCAAGCTTCTTGAGAATTAGCTCTGAAGGAGCTATTATTCTTTGGTCTGTTGGAACGGATGAACCTGTACGATATTTTAGTTCGTACAAGGACATGTGCTCAAGATCATTGGATCTTTTTTGAGCCTCAAAGAAAGCACCCATTTCCTCGAATGAAGAAAAAGATACGTTCTCTCGTTCCCAATCAGCACTTATTGCAGATGTATCATCTTCTCGATTTGACTCATCATCGAAGAATGAATCTGTTCCAGATAGCTTGAATGAACCTAATCCACGGGGAATAGATTCTTCAGTTCCTGCAATCTTGTCACAATGGGTTTGTGGAACAAGATTAAACATTGGATCTGCCTGAAGTCTATCTGTCGAGGAAAGCTTTGACATTGGGCATCCGTCCTGCAGAACAAATGCTCTCTCGAAATCATTCAGCTTGCCGGATGCAAGAAGTTGTTCAACTACGTTTCCACTTACAAATTTTGCAAAAATGTCGCTCATATAGATTTCTCCTTTAAAGCGACGAACCACTTACCCAAAGGGAAGTGATTCATCGCTGAATTACACTTCCCGTTAGGGGTAGTCTGAATTACTATATGTTACAAAGTTGTTTATATACATATCGAAAGGAAGTATGCTTTTTTATGGGGAGGAAAGAGAGGAGAAAATTAGTATCAAAAAAGAAGAACGAAATTTTCTATGAAGATTTGTTTTCAAAAAAAGGAAAGAAATTACTTCTTACGAGGTAATTGTTGCTTTACATAAACACAAACAATTCCAACTATAATAACTGTAGTCAATGTACCAAATCCTGGGCTTTGATTAGATTGGGAACTTGAACTCGATGATGGAGTATCCATTACCGTGAATGTAACTTCTCTGGTATCAGTATTTGAACTCGATGACGGCCTAGAACATGCAGCAGATGAGGATGTTGTAGTTGGTGTGGTAGGAGTAGGTGATGGTGTAGTTGGAATTTCTTCAAGTACAATGTCAATACCTGAAGTTGAAGAATATTTACTGAATTCAAGTGACCGTGTTTCACTTTTGTAGCCATCTTTTTTAATTTGTACTTGATTTGTACCTACAGGGAACGTTAGTACAAGTGGAGTTTTTCCTCTATAATTACCATCAATATAAACATCAGCGTTACTTGGTTTTGAAGTAAATGAAACATCGAAGGTATTTCGTAGTAATGAAAAGCTTACTGTTGATTTTTTACCTTTACTTATAGTCTTGGTTGTTATCTCGTCAAAATACCCATTTTTTTGTAATGTAAAAGTATATTCACCTGGGGTTATTTTTTCAAGGGATAATGGAGTAATTCCTTTGTATATACCATTCATATATACATTAACATTTTCCGGAGTTGTGATGATATCCACTTTTCCATATGGATCTTCTAAAATAATGTTTTTATATTCACTAGTGTAATAGGGTCCAGTGGTTTTGAGACCTAAAAGTTCAGTGCTGTAGTAACTGGTTGTAGTACTGATAGTAACCATTCCTGGTGCCATATCTTCAGAGTATTTTATCGGAAGCAATAATTTACAAAATGATCCCTTTTGTATTTCATCAAGTTGGTATTCTATACAATAAAGATTAGAACTCTGTTTTGTTATTACCCCACCTGTATAATCAAGGTTAAGGTCAATATCTAATTCGTTTGTACTACGTATTTCAACATCTACAATAATATCTTTGGCATCTGTTTCACCACGGGTTTCTGTGAGAGCAATGTAGGTAGTAGATGATTTACCTAAATTTATAGGTGTTGTCGTAATGATAGTTGTTTCCAGCTCTGATGAAGCAGAAGCCGGAGTTATTAATAATAGTAATAATAAAGTGAAAAGAATTATCCGTGTTTGTTTTTGATTGTTTTTCATATTTTCACATCTGAATTTGGTGTATATAGTTTGATCAGTCTAAATATATAAAACTATTCATACTATTTTCGATAATTATTGATTGTTGAAAATTCTTATTTCTCACTAATCTTCAGATTAGATTATTTGTAAAAATTCGCGTATAATAATTTTTTCGAAATATTTATATTATGAATAGGTTAGTTATAACAAAAAAGTAAAAAGTAGATACAGATGATAATTATGTCTCAAACAGAAAGCGGATCACGAAAAAAACCAATTTACATAAAAGAAGCAATTGAGACTCTCTTCGAAAAAGGACAGGTCGTAGAAATCAGGGGTCTATATAATAATAACCGATGTCCCACAAAAAACGGGTTCTATAATGATTTTGATGCTTTGGCAAAAGTCGCAGATTTAATTGACACTGAACCTGATGTAAAAGGTATATATGTAGTACTGAACCGTATTGATCCTAATCTACTTGCACGAAAAAATAACCGGATAGATTGTGCAAAAGATAATACGGGGACAGGGGATAAAAATATTATCAAAAGACGCTGGCTTCCTATTGATATTGATCCTGAAAGACCATCTGGAATATCATCTTCAAATGAAGAACACAAATTGTCCCTTAAAAAAGCCAGTAGAATTGCAGATTGGTTAGCTGAGATGGGGTTTCCTGAACCAATAAAGGCTGATAGTGGTAATGGAGCTCATCTTCTTTATAGAATTGATCTGGACAACACTGATGAAAACACTGATCTTGTAAGGAAATGTATTGAAGCAATTGCTTTATTCCATACAGATGAAGAATCTAAAGTCGATACTACTGTTTATAATGCTTCAAGGATCTGGAAACTATACGGAACCGTATCCCGTAAAGGAGATAGTATTCCATCAAGACCTCATCGAAGGTCAAAAATAATCTCTAAGCCCGCAGAGATTAAAGTCGTAGATGTTTCTTTGCTTGAAAAACTTGCTGACATTGTACCTACTGAAGATGATACCGTTGATAGTACAGTACCGTACTCTAAATATGAAACTGGATACAACCAAAAGTATACTTTATTAGATCTTGGAAAGTGGCTGGAAGAACATAATATCGATGCCAGACATAAGAAATGGGTTAATGATTCTGATATATACATACTTCGAAAATGTCCATTTTCAGATGCGCATGTAGATGGAGCTTATGCAATACAATTTAATAATGGTAAGATTATCACAGCCTGTCATCATGAATCGTGTGGAGGAAGGAAAAATAGATGGAAGGAATTGTGGTCTAAATATGAACCTGATCATTCTATGAAACCCAAGTCCCAGGTTGGACAGCAGAGTTATACAACGAAGCAAGAAAACAAGTTCAATACTTCTAAAGTTAGTCCAGTTAAAGATAATCATTTGGTTAGTTCAGGAAACGGAAAATTAGTGATAAAAGAGAATCTTATCAGATTGAACATATTAAGATGTGTTAATCTTCTTCAGAATCCCCCATTTGGAAGAAAGCATATTAAAGATATTCTTTTAGGCTATTATACAGAGAAGATTGAGAAACATAGCCATCAAGATATGTTTGTATACGGCTCCTTAAGTAACATATCTGATGAAAGAATTATAAATTCTATTGAAAGACTGATGCAAGAAGGATATCTAATCAACAGTGGTGGTTCCTATCCTACTGTAAGAATCACTGAAGAAGGAAAACAGTTTCTGGATGTATTAAATAAATTAGATGACGCTCAATCAGAAGTTCAATACTTTGAGGAAGAGATTGCTGAAACATTTAAACCAGTTCTTTCTCTTGAAAGCTTATTATTAAAACTTGAGTCTTCATCTCCTGCAGATCGTGTGGAGGCAATTCAAGATCTCTCATTAATTGGGGATGAAAAAAGTATTTTGCCTTTAATTTGTATGCTGGATGATAAAGATGATGACGTTAGAACTGCTGCTGTCGATTCTCTTGGTAGTTTCAAGGACCCTGAACTGTTCAATCCGATCTACAAAATGATAAATGATCCAGCAGTAATGGTTCGTTATAATGCTGTTGTAGCTCTTGGAAAAATGGGGACATCAGCAGCATTGAGGGGTTTGATTCACTGCCTTGAACATAGAGATAACTATGTTCGAAGAGATGCTGTATATGTTCTGGGTGAGATCGGTTATTATGATGCTGTTAAGACGTTATTGTTTGTTTTTAAAAGAGATAAAGATCCGCAGGTACAAGAAGATGCTTTGATATCTTTAGGGAAAATTGGGGATCCAAGTACTCTTGAAGTCATCAAAAATGAGTTGAAAAGAAAAAGTTTAGTTAATAAAGAAGCTGCTTGTTTAGCTATTGGTTATTTTGGTGATATTGATTCGACTCTTACTCTTGCCGAATATACTAAGCATCCAGACGAAAGGGTTAGAAAAGCTGCGATAGAAGGATTAGGATTAATGAGAAATCCTGATGCTATTGAGTTCACAATCCATGCTCTGAAAGATGTGGATGATTATGTACGTTTGGCTGCCGTTGTAGCACTTGGCCGTATTGGTAGTATTAAGGGAATCCCTGCTTTAATAGGAGCTCTCGATGATAGTGATAGTTTAATTCGGGAACGTGCAATATATTTTCTTGGGCAGATGGGGTACATGCAGCCTTTAAGCCATTTAGAGAAACTTCTTGAAGATACAGATCCAGAAATTCGGGATTGTGCCAGAAGAGCAATCACGAATATCAGATCTGTGAGAGCAAATATTGATGATTAGTTTTTTTCTTTTTATATAAAAATAATCGTGTTGCTCTGGTTCAATATTTACTTTCTAGTTTGAAGACATTTCTTTGAGTTTGCAATCAAATTGAAATGTAAATAGGATTTGTTTATATTAATTAGATTATCTGTATTAATAAAAAGTACCTTATTGGAATATTCAAAGAAATCCAAGTAAATTGGATTGACTTGTCCTTCTCTAAAAAGAGAAGATAAGTACTTATTTCTTACTAAAAAACCAAAATAAACAGGCTCCCATTATAGCTCCAGCTAAAACATAATTAAAAGACGTCTCTGCGTATGGTACTAGCATTGTCTCGAATCCTTTTAGTTCTGATCCTCATGTAAGTACTGTTTCAAGTGGGAGTTGTCCTACAACGGGAACACTTGGTCTTAACAGAAATCCTGTGATACTACCAAGAAGAAAACCAAAAACTACATTTCCTTTAGACTTTCTCATATTCGATACTTATTTATTATTTTATATAAAATTGTCTATTCATTATTTTGTGTAGAAGCATAGCTATGTTTGGAGATAGATAAAGTAAGGGATAATACTAAAACTAATAAACTAAAATAATTTAAAGTTGATAGATTCATAAATTTATAGATTTATAACATTATATCATTGTAGATCTGTTTCTCGAAGGGGTTGTGGGTGTACCCAAAAACAAAACCCCAACCAGGAAGTGTCCATTCATAACACTCTTCTATGATCTGTTTTTCTGTGGTTTTCAGGTAGAGTGAAATACCTTTCTTTATTTCTTCGTTGATTTCAGTATTTGAACCCCTATGTTCTTTTTTGGAGAACTCTCTAAATACCTGGCGTAGGACTAATTCTATGCCCTCTTTCTCTAGGCAGTCACCAGGTACTATCGGAATATTGATTTTTTTAGCCACAGTCTCGGCTTTTTTAGAAATGTACTTCTGCGTATATTCACTATTGTGCATGTGCTCATAGATGGCTTCAGTCTGATTTCCGACATCATCAGACCTCACAAGAGTAGACCAGAGGAAATCTATCCATGAAAAGTTCTCCTCTTCCAGTTTCTGTATGGTTTCAGGGAACCCGTTATCATCCTCATCCTTCTTCTCTTCCCCATTCTTATTCTGTTCCTCTTTCTCTTTCCAGATAGTCTTAAAAATACTCATGATTCGGTAGACAGGCTCTACGAAATGTCCATGATGAATAACAATGCATCTACCACTGTTTATTGAACGAAGGCCAAGGTTTGGATAAGCCACGAGTATCTTGAGATTCTTGGAAAATAATGCATCCTCCTCAGAAGAATATCTCTTAAGTACATGCTCTAGGAAGTACCAATGTAGTGGATGATCCTCTTCTTCAAGGAACATCGGTGTCTTGCTCCATGGAGCAGGCACTTTATGATCCGGATGTCTCCTGATATCCCGGGATACTGTGTTTCTCGTATCTGTTCCCACATATGATGATCATGGTTTCCTGGAATATAGATGATCTTTTCAAACAGTTCTTCCTCTTTTTTCATGAAAAGCTCTAATAAACGCTCTAAAACCATGGTAGAGATATTGGTAGTTGACAATGCCAGTTCTAGTATATCTCCGTTTAGAATTAGTGTCGGCTTTCTGGTTCCTTTATTCTTCAAGATAAGCTCTTTTAAGCATTTTACCAGTTCGATCATAACTGGACTAGGATTATCGGAGTCAACAACATTTTCATTGAGAGCAGTAAGGATGCTGTCCTCTTCACCCAAATGCAAATCTGATAGACAGACGTAGCGTATATCTGTCACTTATTTTCCCCCATTTAGTAGCAGTATTCTGAGCTCCTTTTGTTTAATGCATAGGGTCCTTTGAAAATAGAACTCATTTCTAGGATTAATAGAACTTATTTTCTCTATCTTAGTATCAATTCATATCCCCCTTCAAGTGTACATCACAAAACAAAGTTAATTTTCATTTTACTCTCAATTAGTATATTATTTCGATTTTAAGGTTATATTCGTCCTCTATTTATATAGACGTGAAGATCTAAAAAAACAGTAACAATAGCCTGTATGTTAATAGGTAGCCATTAAAAGAATCTTAATACATTATTTAGGGATTAAAATTAAATCAATCCTGATTTGCGTAATTAATCAAATATTAAGATGTACTTTTTATGGGGGAGGTTTTATTGATTACTTACAGCTAAAAATAGCCTCTGTAAATCCTCCATTTGAACGTTGTTTCAAAAGGACCCTATTAATGCATTAATTTTAATTGTGATTTAGTTAATATTTTATGGTTTCGCTGATAAAAAAATGAGACGGATTTCGATGAAATCAGTTTTTTCAGCATCAAATCCAACTAAAATATAAATCTCAGCAAATTAAATTTAAAGAATATTCAGTTTTTTTAATCGAGATCTCACTCCACCTTCTTTCCTTCCAAGAATTGTAGCTATTTCTTTTATTTTTGTTCCGGACTTGTATAATTCGATTAATTTTAATTCCTCGCTCTCTTCCCATGGCATATAAGCATTTGGATAATCTTTTCTTATATCATCAAAAAAATACGATTTTTTTTGTGCGGTGTATGTAACGATAATATCGGTGCTAATTCCAACATTAGGCCTCTCCAGTTGTCTCTCAGCACTTATCTTATACTCTAATATTTCAGGATCGTCTTTTTTAGTCTTAAGTGCTTCTTCGTAGGCCTCTATAGCCTCATTATAGTGCTGAAGGTAATCTAATGCTATTCCCTTATATGTCCATACCTCCCAGTCACTGTATCCCAAATCGATCATTTTATTGAAATTCTCAAGAGCTTTACGATAAGATTTACGATTCAAGGAAGCTATTCCGATGTTAAACAATGCATCTGGATTCTCTGGTTCCTTCTTAAGGGCCATTTCAAAGTATTTGTAGGCAATATTGTGGCTTTCTGTTGTTTGTCCCAGTTTTATCCACTCTTCCACGGACTTTCTCTCATGAATCTTGAGTTTCCTACGTGCTCTGTTTAGTACATCTTCAGCATCATTTTTAGATACATTTCTATCATTTTTTGTGCTTTCAATTCTTTTGCTGTTTGGACTATTTTCCAAAACTTTCTTTTTTTCGCTTTCGAAAGGTATGTATTTTGGTAAACCTAGCATTTCATGCAGTATCATCCTAGCTGCATCTTTATCAAGGGGATTATTGTTGTTGCCACACTTTGGTGATTGGATACAGCTTGGACATCCATCTTTGCAGGGACATTCCTCTATAGACTTCAACGTTGCTTTAAGTAGTTCTACAATTCCTTCATAGCCACTTTCAGCATACCCTACACCACCACGATGACCGTCATATATGAAAATCGAGCCTTTCCCATTGAATTCAGTATATTCACTGGTAGATACTCCCCCAAGATCATTTCTGTCTACAAGCAAGTGCAAAGGATATATTCCAATCATCGCATGTTCTATTGCATGGATACCGCCTTCGAAATCCCGATTACTGTTTTCTACCATTTCCTTGAAACTGTCTGGCAGTTCTAACCACATAGCTTCAGTATCCAGCCGGTATGGAGGCATTGATAGAATTTCCTCATCCATTTCTTTGTCTGTAAAATACTGGAATTTCTTGTAACCTACGACCTGTTCATTAACATCGACGCTTCCAAAACCTACCTTTATTTCACTACCTGAAAACAGGTCTTTTTTATCAAAAACATCAACTATGGATATTTCAGAATTTATCTTTGGTCTCGTATAATAGTCACTACTATCCTCAGCTACATAAATCCGTTTTTTATCGTGGTCAACTTTCTTAACAATATAAGATGTACCAATATGGAAGTAAACGGAGCCTTCAAAACACTCTCTGTATGCCTGTGATCTCTCAATGCCATCTTCGATTTTATGGAATTTAGAACCCTCTAACAGCATTGTATAGTTATTCCTATCAGCACTTCGTATAGAAACCAGCATATGTGCATTTTTATCCAGACATATCTTTTTTTCATCACCTTCAAGCAAGTTTTCTGCTTCGAGTGCCTCCAGTACCTCTAGAAAATCTTCACCGAAATAGTGTATGTCTTTTTTTGTAAGAGGGATTTCTTTCGCGGCACAAAGAATATGTCCCATTTGGATATGTTTGTTGTAAACGTTGAGTACAGCTGCCTCAGGACTTCTGTTAAAGAACTCACTTGGGTTTCTCATATAATATTGGTCTAGGGCATCCGAACCAGCAACGAGTACCACTATACTTTCATTTTCGCTTCTCCCTGCTCTACCAGCCCTTTGTCTAGTGCTCATCACCGTACCCGGATAACCATCGAGGATACAAGCATCTAGGTTACCAATATCTATCCCTAGCTCAAGTGCATTGGTCGATATAACTCCTTGAATCACACTCTCAGAAAGCTGTTTTTCTATAGTTTCTCTCTCTTCACTAAGGTACCCACTTCTATAAGGCATTATTTTTGCATTGGCCCCTCTCTTATTAAGTTCATTTTGAGTTATTTTATACATCTTTTCGACTTTTTGCCTTGCCTTTGTAAAAGCAATTGTTTGTAGTCCTTTTTGGACAAAGGTAGCAAACAGTTCTGTAGATTCTGTTAAACTGGATTTTCTGTCAGTAAACCCTTGTCTATTCACATAATTTGGTGGATTCCAGAATACAAATTTTTGTTCGCCAGAGCTCGAACCATTATTAATCACAACTTTTAGTTTTTTTCCAGTCAATGTAGCAGAATGTTCTAGAGGATTACCTATGGTGGCACTGCAGCATATGTACTGGGGAGAAGAGCCATAAAAATCGCAGATTCTGTTGAATCTTCTTAGTATATTTGCCATGTTGCTCCCAATAACACCTCTATAATAATGGCTTTCATCGATAACCACTAATCTGAGATTACTTAAGAATTTATTCCACTGTTTGTTCCATCCAAGGATACTTCCATGTAGCATTTCAGGATTAGTGAAGATTATCTGAGGATTTCCATACTTCACTGTTCTCCTTTCCTCGGCTGACATTTTTCCAGTGTACTTGTTTATGTTGACTTCAATTCCCATTGTGTTTCTAAAATGTATGAAATTTTTCAGTTGATCGTTGATAAGGGCATTAAGTGGAGAAATATAAATGGCTGTAGAGTATGGATTTTTAATTATCTCTTCAAAAATGGGGATCATGTATGCCATTGATTTTCCGCTTGCGGTACCCGTCGACAATACCACATTTTCTCCATTTCTTAAGTATTCTATAGTTTCAGCTTGATGACTATAGAGTTTCTCTATTCCCTTCTCACTTAAAGCAAACTTGATTAAAGGTTCAAGTTCTATTTCCTTGTATATTGCTTTTCGTTGAGAAATATTTTCAATATGAACAATTTGATTTTCATATTTCTTGGAAGCCTTTATTTCATCAATTAACCCGGAGATGTTCAAGAATAACACCATCTAATTAGTTCCTAATTGGGAAATTTTGCCCTAAGTACAGTCACATTAGTGATATCAGCACTTTCAAGGAAATCAAGAATAAAAGTTCTTGAATCTCCATTATCCTCACAGAACTTCAAGAGATCTAACATGTGATTCAGGCCTTTTGCCTTTGTTTTCTTCATGATTTCAACCGGTGGTTGAAATAATGGGCGTGGGATGAAAACTATACACTTAGAACGTGCCCTCGTAGTTGAAACATTTAAACGATTTAAATTGTAAATGAAATCAGCTTCATTTAGTGCAGTTTCCACATCACTGACTCCATAGCTGACGATTACTACTTCTGATTCTTGCCCCTGCATCTTATCCACAGTATCAACAAAAGGTGGGGATTTCCAATCCTTTGCTTTGAAGAGTTGTTGCTTTATAGAGCGTATCTGAGCATGGTGTGGGCTTACAATAAACATTCCTGATTTCCAAAAATCGAAGTCTCCCTTTTTGTCATCTGGATATGGTTCTGTATTCCCTTTTGCAACCAAATGATTTCTAATGATCAATGTTGTTTTGGAGACAATTTCTGATTCAATTTCATTTTTTAGTGTAGCTCTTACATCTTCAAGAACACATACAATCAGTGGATATTCACTGTCAAGCAAGCAACTAAAGAAAACGTTTTCAATGACATTATCTAGTTTAAAGGGAAGTATATTCAATCTCTGATTGCTTATTTCTTGATTTGCAGGTTTATACTTACTTCCATATAGTGTGTTCGCGGGAAACAATGATAAAACTGAATTCATTCTCCAGTTTTCCAGTAACTGACAGGTATAAGAAGTATTGTCACTTTTGTCCTTACTCCTTAAATAGGCAAAAATAGAATCTTCAAGACCAGGTATGTCCCTTTCGTCTTCAGTATAATCACCTGCAAGGATTGGTGATAATTGGAGATCATCACCAGCTAACACAAGTCCCCCGCTTTTATCGATTATGGATAAGCTAAGAGCCAATTCTCCAGGTTTCATCTGGGAAGCCTCGTCTACAATAAGTAAATCTAGAGAAGAGATATGAAGTCCAGTTTTTCGAAAACTATATACAGTTCCCCCAAGTACAAGAGATTTGGCATCTGAAACCGTATATACATCTGATTCCAGAACTGCTTGCAATTGCTTTTTTCCAAGCTCTGTTTTTGTAGTTTTCAATTTATAGATTTGTACTTCATCTTTGTATTCACACTGATTTTGTAACCATTGTATTTTTAATAATAAATTTTCAATTGCAGCATGTGTGAAAGCAGTGATTCCAATATGAGTTTTTAGCCCACAGTTTTTTCTTGCTTTGATTAAACAAAGAATTGCTTGAGCGAGAAAATACGTCTTACCTGTTCCGGGTGGTCCCCATACCAATGTTAATCTTTTTTTCAGCATGTGATCGAAGGCTTTTCTTTGGCTATCAGTAAACATAACTCCATTAGCACTTTCTAGAGCCACTTTGATCACTTCTTCGTTTTCATGGTAACCATCCGCAAACGTATGTGGATCTCTCAAGAGATTTATAAAATCACTTTCTTCTTCCGAGTCAATATTTTTCAGTTTTTGCAAAATATATCTGGAAGTAAAATCAGTATATCTTGGGTGAAGTATCCATACATCTTTACTCTTAAGCGGTATGAAAGGATTACCGCTCTCGACTTTCAAACGAAGGTATTTCACATTCCCATCCTTTGGATCTACCATCTTATCTAAAATCATTGCAAAATTAAGGTTATTTTTTCCAGAATTGCCTTTTTCTCTAAAACTATAATCATTGAAGTTTAATTGAAGTTTTTCTCCTTCAGTGCCGTCTGGTACCATCAAATAACTGTAAGATTCATATTGCTCAAAAAAACTAATGTCAATGGGATTACATAATTTCCATACGTCTGCTCCCATATATTCAATCGGGATGCTTATCCCTTCCCTAAGTCTATTTTCCCATGGTTTGGCACGATTTTCTCTTTGCTGTTTAGATGATATATATGATTCATAACGTGTTATAAAATGAAGCTTTGAGAGTTCAGGGTGTTTGAAGTTCTCGGAACCTGGTAGTTGGAACTTCGGTGGCCATTTTACAAGTTTATCAGAAGTTTTTGAGCGCAATCCACCCAACACACCGCTAAGAGCCAGTAGACGGCGTTTTAACTCAGCATCTATCCATTCACACGCGTTGGGATTTGAGCCATTCCACATGAACAGTATACTTTCGCTTTTGAGCATGTTACTTAAGTCAAACCAGAACAAGGAGTTTGGTTCAATAGAATACTGGAAATTCGGCCCATAAAGAATTTTGGATACCTCAGGCAGCCGATAAAAAAACTTAATCGGCATTGCAATGACTTTTTCAATTTCTTTTTTAAGGATTACAACGGGATTCTCGGGGTGTGAAGCCGGATGAACTTCACCATCAAAAAGCTTGGATTCTTGGAAATAAAAAAGCAATTTTAAAGCCACAGATGCAATTTCAGGCCTATTCACTGCTTCTCTAAGCAATTTATTGAACAATTCAAGTTCATAACTATCAAAAACATATACTTGCAAAGATTTTTGTTCATTCCAAGGAAGGCCAGTGTTATAATCATGGAGTATTTTCAGTTCCCTGTATAGAGATGCAAGAAATTCATTTTGGATTTGTTCACAATCTGCCTGCCTTTTAGCGACAAAGGTCTTTTGCATTGTATTATCAATGTAGATTTCTTTCCCCCAGTTCCTCATAAATGCAGCAGTATAAATTTTACCAGATATTGGCTCTTTTTGAAGTGTCATGAAAACAGCAACATTCTCATTAATTGGCAGTTCAAGAGATGTTCCACCAGTAAAAACAACATTTCCAGAGTTTAAAGCTTGCAGGTATTTTTTCAGAAGACCTGATCTGCTTCTTAAGTTCCCACAGTTATCAAAAAGAGTGTCAACTCTAGGATCATGTAAGCATACATCTAAATCGTTGATGGAATTTACAGAATCTATGTCCAAGCTGAGTTTTATATCTTTAAAAAACTGCTTTCCTTCTACTGAAATATAGGGTACACATGAAATGGAATTAGTATCTTCTGCCTCTTGTTTACAGAACTCATAAAACTCACACATCTCGCATTTGGTTTGTATATGCCAAGAAACATCTTGAATAGGCATTTCAAGTATTTTTTTCAGATGATGATTGAGAAAATCTTCAACAATTTTAATGCTTAAATCCATATCGAACATTTCAGGTTCATCATGTTCGTAGAGCCATATACCAGCCTGTGTACAATCGACTGTTAATTCTTTATGTTGGATCTCTGAGATGATATCCCTTAACATAAGGGCATACAATGTGGTTTGAACAGTATGGCTAGCAGTCAGTTTTTCGGCAGCTTTCACATCCAGAATCTGTAGTTGAGGTCTACCATCCTTTGATTCATTCATTTTTATGAGATCTGGTTTGCATGGAGGAAATGTTATAAAACCCTTATTAAGGTCGTATCGCTCCATAAATGTCTTTGGAACTTTCAATGTAGGTTGATAAATATAGTCCCCAATTTTCAGTCCTTGCAAATTAAGAATAGTATCTTCAATAGAAAAAGATCTTTCATTAATAGGTCCGTACCCATTTGGTATCAAGACTTCATTCTTTATTTTTGTGCTGACTACATTTGCTTCCCATTTGATTCCAGCGTCTAACAGAGCTTTTGTTACAAAATTATGATTTCTTTTTATGTCCGGAATTTCAAGTTTCCTTCTTTCTTTTTCAGGTGTAGCATGATAACGCAGATAACGCTCACAGTTATGATAAAAATATCTGCCAATCATTGAAGGACTCAAATTGTAGCGTATCATCTGCATCAGAAGTATTGTATAGTTTATTCATATTAAAAGATTGTAGATTTGAACTGAAGTTTCATATCTTGCAAGATCTAATTCACAATCCAGACAAACTTTTGTAAGTCCCATCAAGAAATATACCCAAATGGGTTCTATAGATAGCAAAAAGTCTACAAGTTTCCGCTCAATCATACTTGAACTGGAGCTATCTCCATTCACTTTTTATTCTTCAACCTCTCTAGCAACGAAGATACTTTTTCTTTGGCCTGCTCAGTTTCCTGCTCGTCCTTTGTAATATCGATGGTTAGGATATCCCCTTCCTTGCTGCCTTCAGGCAATAAAGAAAGAGGGAGGTTTAGCCTGATGGTTTCTTCAGGCCTTACAAGCAATACTGCTATGTTGTTTTCGATTCTGTCCAGGGTGGTTTTGAAAGTCATAGTTATCCATCCTGTGAACTAACAAGATTCCCACTGCTGTCGTAAAGAAAAGCAGTATCACCGTCATTGTTCCAGATGGAATTGCCGCTGCCCCAATACAACTCTGTTCCTGTGTTTGTTCCATCTTCAGTGTGGAGAGTGACCGTTGCACCTGCTTCGAGCTGGAAAGAGGGGAAAGTGTACGTATGTTTATTATCCTCATCCCTAATATCCCAGCCTGTAAGGTCCACCGTGGAAGAACCTGAATTCTTAATCTTGACCCATTCGTTCTTAAGATCCAGACCAGTGACATACACTCCTTCACCGGAAGTACTCGTTTGAACTGGTGCAACTGCTGTATCTTCAGAAGTGGACGTTGGTGTAGAATAGTATGTGGTATCTTCGCTCTCTGATGTGGGTGTGGTTGTTGTGTCTGTGATGGTTTGGGTCGGAGCGGTCTTTTCAGTGGTCACTGTATATGTGGATCCATCTGTAGTGATGATTATGTTACCATCGTAATCTGTCCTGTAAACCGTGGACACGCTTTGAAGCCTTTGGAGGATCTCTGCGTGTGGATGTCCATAATCATTACCAGCTCCAACTTCAATAACGCTGATCTCCGGACTAACGGCTGAAATGAATCCTTGTCCAGAAGCAGAAGTACTTCCATGATGTCCTACTTTGAGGATATCTGCATCTATATCGTAGCCTGCAGCAATAATGTTTGCTTCAGTTTCAAGGCCTGCATCTCCCATGAGTAGGAAAGATACATCTTCATCCACTATCCTGAGGACCACAGAGTTTTCATTGAGATCTTCTGACTGCTCATTACCAGGATTAAGAACTTGGATTTCCACACCTGGAGCAAAATCAATATATTCTCCTCTCTCAGCTACGTGGAAAGGAATGACCCTGTTATCAATTGTGGTTAGCATGTCCTCATAGGTCTGTGTGGTGTGTGGAACACCCGAGTCTATGAACTGGCTTATAGGGTATTTATTGATTATTGTAAGCAAACCTCCTATGTGGTCTGCATGGGGATGGGTCGCAACCACATCGTCCAAGGAAGAGATTTTCTGTTCATTAAGATATGCTGAAACTACTGAACCCATTTCCTTTTCTCCAGCATCTATAAGCATAGTTTTTCCACCATATTCAACTAGAATGGAATCTCCCTGACCCACATCGATAAAGTGGACTGTTAGGTTACTATCCTGAACAGAGGAAGGAGTTTGCTCAGTCGGTGTTTCTTCAGTAGGCTTTTGGTCTGGTGAATCGTTTTCAGAGGCGGATTCAGATAACATCCGTTCAGCTTCTTCTTTAGACTCAGAAATAATTTTTTGCATGTAGTCTTCTGGGTTAAGCCCTAATGCTTCATCATAACATCTAATCGCTTCACTGTATTTATCCAGGGAATAAAGTGAGTCTCCTTTCCATTGCCAGGTAAATGCATCATTTGGATTAATAGAAAGTGCATTATCAAAACATTTTAGTGCATCTTCATAATTACCGAGTAAATAAAAATTCCATCCTTTAAAGCGCCAAGCTTCTTCATTTTTTGGATTATTATCTAGTATTTTGTCATAGGTCATAATTGCTTTGTCGAACATGCCAAAAGAAGAATACATCTGTGCTACAAAACTCAACCATTCATTATCAGAGCTATTCTCAAATATTTTGTCGAGACATTTAATTGCTTCTTCTTTTTGACCACGTTGATAATAAATCAATCCCTTTCCAGACCATGCATCCTCATTTCCGGGTTCAATTTCCAGTACCTGATTATAGTAATTTAAAGCCATATCATAATTTTTATATTCGTCCTGTTCTTGTGCTTTTTGAAGCAATTGATCAATATTATCTGATTCTGTATCTTCAGTGGTCTTGCTGCCCGTAGTTGATGTAGATTCATGTAACATTTTTTCGGCTCTATCTTTAAAAAGAGCTATAGACCCATGTTCGGGTTCAATTTCTAATGCTTTATTATAACATTCAATTGCTTCTTCGTATTTTCCTATAGAATAGAGGGAGTTTCCTTTGAATTCCCAAGTATAAGCATTATTTGGATTAATAGAAAGTGAATTATCAAAACATTCAATTGCTTCCTCATGATTCCCTCTTTCATCGAGATTACAACCTTTAAAGCGCCAAGCTTCTTCATTTTTTGGATTATTATCTAGTATTTTGTCATAGGCCATAATTGCTTTATTATATTGCTCAAGAGAACTATACGCAAATGCTACAACGCTCAAACAATCATTATTGGAGCTTTTTTCTAACATTATATCGAGACATTTAATTGCTTCCTCCTTTTGGCCAAGTTGAACATATGTCAAGGCTTTTCCACACCAAGCAGCTTCATTTTGGGGCTCAATCTCCAATGCTTCATCATAATATTCGAGAGCTGTATCGTATCTTTCGTATTCGTATTGTTCATCTGCTTTTTGAATGAGCTGATCAACTTTATCTGATTCTGTAGGTATATTTTGCTGTTCATAATCATAATTCTGCTCTGGAGGAGCATATCGGCTATCAACAGTGCTTTCTGTTACATTATTGGTTTGTTCTGGTTTTAATATGGTATCAGCAGTTTTTTCAGAGGGTCCCCGTAATAGCCCAATTAATACTAACACAGCAATAATAATCAGTATCATTTTTAGGGCTCTGTAGAAATGCTCATTTGAACAATATA
>AMWB02035481.1_pt1 | contig 17523 bp, 15 predicted proteins | sample 200311 | NCBI WGS metagenome assembly AMWB02 (sample SAMN02737377, study PRJNA173069) | bioreactor metagenome | biome: anode biofilm in microbial fuel cells | place: USA: California | collected 2010-12-16 | reverse complement strand
ACCCCGTCCCTCCCCCAATTGGGGGAGGGAGAAAGGGAGGGGGCTACCGCCGACCGAATATTCGCTTCCACCACGTTATCGATGTAGGTAAAGTCCCGGGAATAGCTGCCGTTACCGTTGATGACTGGCCTTTCGTGCTTCATCATCTGCGCGACCCATTTCGGGATAACAGCGGCGTAAGCGCCTTCCGGGTCCTGCCGGCGGCCGAACACATTGAAATATCTGAGTCCTATGGTTTCCAGCCCATAAATCTCCGTAAAAACGCGGGCGTATTTTTCATTGACCAGCTTGGTTACGGCATAGGGTGAAAGGGGTTCGCCAATCTCTTCCTCAACCTTGGGCAGTTTTTCGCTGCTGCCATATACCGAGGAGCTTGATGCATAAACAAATCGTTTGACTTTAGCATCACGGGCGGCGACGAGCATGTTGAGCGTGCCGGTGATGTTGATCTCGTTGGTGCGGGCTGGATTTTCGATGCTGCGCGGCACCGAGCCGAGCGCGGCCTGGTGAAAGACGTAATCGGCGCCTTCGCAGGCCCTTTTGCAGGTTTCCGAGTCGCGGATATCGCCTTCGATAAAGGTAAAACGGGGATTGGAGAGAAAGGGCTCAATATTTTTCCGGTGCCCGGTAAGGAGGTTGTCGAGGCAAACGACTTCATGGCCATTCTCCAGAAATGATTCGCAAAGCGCCGAACCGATGAAACCGGCCCCGCCGGTGATCAGAAGCTTGTTATTGCTTAACTTGTTCATTGTTACCGGACTTAATCTGTGTTCATCTGTGTAACTCTGTGTAATCTGTGGTGAAAAAGGGCTGTGAATTCACCACGGAGTACACAGAGTTTCACAGAGTTATCACAGAGTTCATATTTACTTTCACTAAACAATCATGCCTACCCCTACCGTATTGAACGTTCCTTCCTCGATCAGGATAATGCTGCCGGTGGTGCGGTTCTTCCTGTAGCTGTCGTAATACAACGGCTTTGTGGTGCGGAGCTGAACCCGTCCGATCTCGTTCATCCGCAGCTGTTGCCCGTCGGGATGGCGTTCAAGGGTATTGACATCGACCTTGTAAACGATTTCTTTGACCATGGCCCTGACTTCGGCGGTGGTATGCCGCAGGTAGTATTTCATCCCCGGGGTGAGCGGTCTTTCGCTCATCCAGCACATCATGACTTCAATATCCTGGCCGGTGTTGGGCACGTTGTTTTCCCTGACGATCATATCGCCCCGGCTGATGTCGAGGTCGTCGGCAAGCCGGAAGGTGACGGACATGGGCGGAAAAGCTTCGTCGATCTCTTTCTCGTCGAAGTCGATGGATTCGAGGGTGGTGACAAATCCGGACGGCAGGACCATTACTTTTTCCCCTTTATGGAAGACGCCGCCGGCGATACGGCCGGCATATCCGCGATAGTCGTGGTATTTTTCGGAGATGGGGCGGATGACATACTGCACCGGGAATCGGGGATCGATGTGGTTCTGGTCGCTGGCCACATGAATATTTTCCAGGATAAATCTCAACGTTCCGCCTTCGTACCAGGGCATGTTATTCATTTTTTCAACCACATTATCGCCATTCAGGGCGCTGATGGGAACGAAATGAATGTCTTTGACATCGAGCTTGGCAGCAAAAGCGCCGAAGTCGGTTTTGATCTTTTCAAAAACCTCTTCACTGTAATTCATCAGGTCCATTTTGTTGACACAGATGATCAGGTGCGGGATCTGGAGCAGGGAAGAGATGTAGGAATGACGGTAGGTTTGCTCGGTAACGCCATTGCGGGCATCGATGAGGATGAGGGCTGCGTTGGCGGTAGAGGCCCCGGTGACCATGTTGCGGGTATACTGCACGTGTCCGGGAGTATCGGCGATGATGAATTTCCGTTTGGGTGTGGCGAAATAACGGTAGGCCACATCGATGGTGATGCCCTGTTCGCGTTCGGCCCGCAGCCCGTCGGTGAGCAGCGCCAGGTTGATCACTTCGTTACCCTTGCGGATGCTGGCGCGTTTGACCGCTTCGAGCTGGTCTTCGAAGATGGATTTGGAATCATAGAGCAACCGGCCGATGAGCGTGCTTTTGCCGTCATCGACGCTCCCCGCGGTGGTGAACCGCAGCAATTCCATCTCGAGGTATGCTTTTGTTGAAAATTTTTCTTCCATAGCTAAAAATATCCTTCTTTTTTCCGGTCTTCCATAGCCGATTCCGATCTCAGGTCATCAGCGCGGCCGCCTCTTTCGGTCACTCTGACGGCTGCGATCTCCTGTATGATATCTTCCAGCGTGGAGGCTTCGGAAACGGTCAGCCCTGTACAACTGATGTCACCGATGGTACGGCACCGGATCCGCATGGTCACGACTTTTTCAGTGTCTCTTTTTTTCATGAACGGAGCGTCGGCAAGCCACTGGCCGTCACGGTTGAAAACCTGCCGCTCGTGCGTAAAGTAGAGGTTCGGGATATCGACATTGTCCAGGTAAATATACTGCCAGATATCCATTTCGGTCCAGTTGGAGAGGGGGAATACGCGGAAATGCTCGCCGACCCGTTTTTTGCCGTTGAAGATGTTCCACAGTTCCGGCCTTTGGTTTTTCGGATCCCACTGGCCGAATTCGTCGCGGTGCGAAAAGAAACGTTCTTTGGCGCGGGCTTTTTCCTCATCCCTGCGTCCGCCACCGAGTGCCGCGTCGATCTTATATTTGGTCAGTGTATCGAGCAGCGTCACGGTCTGCAACAGGTTGCGGCTGGCATCGTAGCCGGTTTCTTCCACAACACGACCGGTATCGATGGATTCCTGCACCGAGCCTACGATTAGCTCTACACCTAGTTTAGCGACAAGCTCATCGCGGAATTCGATGGTTTCGATGAAATTGTGCCCGGTATCGATATGGATCAGCGGAAAAGGTATTTTAGCCGGCCAGAAAGCTTTTTTGGCCAGGTGAACCATTACGATGGAATCTTTTCCCCCGGAGAAGAGCAGTCCCGGCCGTTCAAACTGTGCGGCCACTTCCCTCATCACGAAGATTGATTCCGACTCCAGTTCCCGGAGGTGGTTAAGGTTATATTTTCGTTGAGTGTCTGTCATAAAAAGGTCATAATGTGGTCATAATGTGGTCATAAAGTGGTCATAAAGTGGTCATAAAGTGGTCATAATGTTGTCATAAAGTGGTCATAATGTTGTCATAAAGTAGTCAAATGAATCCCGTATCCCGTAACCCGAAACCCGTATCCCGTATCCCGTATCCCATAACAATTTAACAGTTTAACAATTTAACTATTTAGTGTCACTTTTGGCAGTAAAAAGTCCAGCAGTTTCTGCACCGATTCTTCGATCGTGAGCAGGTCGGTGCGGATTTCAAGATCAGCTTCGACAGGATTTTCGAACGGTGAACTGATCCCGGTGAAGTCTTTGATCTCGCCTTTGCGTGCTTTGGCATACAGCCCTTTCACATCACGTTTTTCGCAAACGTGCAGGGGCGCATTGATATACACTTCAATAAAATTACCTTTCCCGATGATCTCCCGGGCGATATGCCTGACTTCCTGCGTCGGGCTGATAAAACTGTTGATCGCGATGATGCCGCAATTGAGGAAAAGCTTCGATACTTCAGCGATCCGGCGTATATTTTCACGCCGGTCTTCTTCGGAAAAGCTCAGGTTACTGTTGATCCCGCTGCGGATATTATCACCGTCGAGGATCTGGACCATGAAATTCCGGGCAAAGAGCTCTTCTTCCAGTCGTTTGGCCAGGGTGGTCTTTCCGGCTCCTGACAATCCGGTGAACCAGACCACGGTCGCTTTTTGTCTCAGGCGTTTTTCTTTATCTTCCCGTTGAATAATTTTATGAAAAACAGGGAATATATGTTCTTGTTTATTTTCCATAAGGTTGAATCTTTTCGGGATAAATCCATGCAGTTATCAGGACCTTTTTAAGATCCTGCTTGCTGTTGATTCTTTGTCTTTTTCTTTATCATCCGAATAATATCCATAGCCATATCCATAACCGTACCCGTAACCATAGCCATATCCGTAGCCATAGCCATATCCGTAGCCGTAACCATAGCCGTAGGATCCTTTGGTCAGCTTCACGTCGTTGATCAGGATATGGACATTGGGTAAATTTCTTTTTTCGATATCGGAGATAATGGAAGCAAACACTTTCTTCAGGGTGTAATTCTGGCGAACTGCAAAGAGGTTGGCGTCGGTATATTTCATGAGGAGGAATGCATCGGTGACCAATCCAACCGGGGGTGTATCCACAATGATAAAGTCGTAATCTTGCTGCAGCCTGCGGAAGAGTTCATCGGTTTTTTCCGACGCGATAAGCTCCGAAGGATTCGGTGGCACGGGGCCGGCCATGATGATGTCCAGGTTTTCGATCATGGAGTGCTGGATGATATTTTCGTAGGAGCTTCTGTTGATCAGGTACGAGCTAACCCCTTCGGCATTCGACAGTCCGAAATCCTGGTATATCTTGGGTTTCCTGAGGTCAAAACCGACGAGCATCGTCTTTTTGCCGTACAAGGCGAAGATGGAAGCCAGGTTGATGGATACGAATGTTTTCCCTGCGCTCACCATATCGGAGGTTACCAGGACGGTCATCCGGGTTTTTCCTTTGGTGGCAAAGGCCAGGTTGGTTCGGATCGACCGGAAGGACTCGGCGATGGAGGATTTCGGAGATTCGGCCACCACGATCGTATTCAGCCGGTTGCTGTGGATCACGTGCCCCAGGATCGGGATCTGCGTGATTTTTTCAATATCGGAGCGCTCGACGATCTTATCGTTCAGGTAATCTTTACCGAGTATATAAAGGATGGGTAATACGAGGCCAAGGATAATGGCGATCATATAATTGAGGCTCTTCTTCGGGTAAACCGGTGTGGAATCGAGCAGCCGGGCATGATCGACGATCTCGTTATCGGAAACATTGGATGCCCTGGTGATCTGGGCTTCGGCACGGCGTTGCTGCAGGAAGTTGTAAATATTATCGCTCAGGGTGAATTTTCGGGTAATCCCGAGTAGTTCGCGCTGTGTTTTGGGGATGTTGGTCATCTGGTTGGTCAGGGTCTGGATCCGGGTACTGATGTCCCGCAAAGCGATATCGGAATTTTTCACCATGTTGGTGATATTTTCCAGCAACGCATTTTTAGTGTTTTCAATCCGAAGGTCTAATGCAATGACGGACGGATTTTTTTCGGTCGAGGTCAGCATGGCTTCCGCTCGTTCATTGAACTGTGTCGAAATCTCCTGGATCAAACTGGTGGTCAGCGGATCATCAATACCCATGGCCGATGGAACTATCAGCCCTTCCCTGACATCTTTATTGCTTTCGACGTATTTCTTGAGCGATTTATAATACATGTTCTTGACCTTCAGGTCGGCCTGCTGGGTTTCCAGCGTTTTCATGTAATCAACCGCCTGCTGTGACTGGAAATCAATATCCATGACGATATTTTCGCTCCGGTAGTCCTGCAATTCCAATTCAGCAAAACTGAGGGAGTCGCTGATATCCATCAGTTGCTCATCGATAAACCGGATGGTATTGGATGCGATCAGGTTTTTCTTTTCGAGTCCCTGGGCAAGGTATTCTCGGGTAAGCATATTCAGAAAGGCCACGGATTTGGCTTCATTAAAGCCCTTGAGGGATATTTTAAGGATAGAAGCATCCTTGTTGATCGGTTCGATGGTCAATCCCTTGTACCTGCCTACCAGTGATTTCAGGTCTTTAAAAACAAAATTGTGGTTCTTAGCGACGGCTTCGGCTATATTGGCCTGGGATTTCAGGACAAGGTGGAAGCTGTAAGATTCACTCTCGATCTGTTCTCCGAAAAACAACGTATCACTGATCTTCAGGAACAGGTATGGTTGTTCTTCTTCTTTAAACGTGTGATAATCATACAATGTAGCATTTTCCGCTTCCACCTGGATCGCAAATTTAGATGCCGAAAGGATCTTCACTTTGAATTCCACGTTTACCGGCTGCACATGACTGGTATCCATGATTACTTCAAAAGGATTATTGCCATATAATTCTTTTGAGATAAAATTTTCCTCTTCGAAATAAGCCACAAAAAAATCGAGATTTTTAATGGTACGTTCGGTCAGTGAATAGGAGCTCAACACGCCGATTTCGTTTTCAAGGTTTTGCTGATCATTTCTGAAGCCCAGCCCGATAAGCTGCTGTGGATCGATTTTATTGCCCCGGTCGGATTTGATGATAACGGTGGTACTGACTTCATAGACCGGTTTGGTGTATTTATTGAACAGGAAAGCAATGATCAGGGAGACGATAATGGTCAGTACAAAGAAATACCAGTGACGGTATATTTTAAAGAAAAGGGCTTTATAATCGAAGCTCTCTTCTTCTTGTTGAATTATTGGTTGCTGGTAAGTTCGCGTGTTTTCAGTTTCCACTTGCTTAATTTTTGTTGAAATATTCGATAAGTAAAAGTGTTGTGGTGATGGTGCTGAAAATAAGGGCATACGGGAATTCGCTGAAGGCAAACGCTTTCCCTTTAAGCGGTTCAACGTATACCATATCGTTGGGCATGAGATAATAAAACTCTGATTCGAGAATGCTGTAATCGTTCAGGTTAAGACGATAGGTCTTAGCGCCTTTCTCTGACTGCCTGATGAGCAGTACTTTATTTCTTTTGGCAAAGTCGGTCAGGTCTCCGGCCATTGAGATCGCTTCAAAAATGGTGATCTTATCCTGGTAAACCAGGTACTTCCCCGGTTTCTGGAATTCGCCCATCATTGATACCCGGAAATTGGCCAGTTTAACAATCACGACTGTATTTTTAATATATTCATCGACTTTACCCTGGAGCACTTCCTGGATTTGTGTGGTTGTCATATTATCCACCTCAACCTTGCCGATCAATGGAAATTCTACAAATCCCGAATCGTTGACCGTAAAACTGTTTAGATAAATACCGGATTCGGTATAGTAATTATTATAATTATCGTCTTTATTAAAGTAATTGTTTTTATCCTCCAGGCTATTGACTTTAATATACAGGTTATCTCCTTTATGGACAAGATATTCAGAAACTTCGGCATTTTTAAAATCAGAACGGGCCTGGGATTCTTTTTTCGGATCCTGGATATACCGGATTCTTTTCATGGGGACGCAGGAAGTAAGAAAAATTGCGGCCAGGAAAAGAATAAATCCTGTTTTCAAAAATATGCCGTGTATTTTTTTCATCATAAAAATTCAAAGATAGGGTCAATATTGTGTAAAACAGATTAAATGGAAAGCAAAAGTAAAGAAAAAGCGGATAACTCACATGAGCTTCTGGTAAGTTTGCCACCAGCGGTCGGGCAGGGCATTCTGGCAGGCCGTCTGGTAGTCCTTGTAAGAACAGGGGACCAGGTGGTGTCGTTCGTAGCGTTCACGGTGCTTTGAACGAATGGGCACTTCCATCCACCAGCGTTCGCTTTTACTGCTCTTGTAGAAAACGACTTCATCCTTAAAATCCTTCAGGGATACGGTAAATTTGACCATATCCTTCTTTTTATCCGGCGGGAAGTCGCCCATGCGGCTATAAAAACCATCGATAAAATACCAGATCATCTGTCCGGCGAGCTGGGCGGATTGAGATTGCCTGTCGAGCCGGGGATTGAGCTCATAAAGGCCCAGGGAGGTGAGCTTGTCGCTCAGTCCGGCATACCGCATGATCTGGCAGATCTCTTCGCCATAAAACCCGTTGGGCGATGCGTTGGCATTGCCCGGGGCATCGGAAGCCCGCACGGAGCCAATATCCACGCTGATCATATCGGCGTTCCGGACCATCGGTTCCACTTCTTCCATGTTGGCCCTGACGATACCCAGCCTGTAGGTATCGAAATAAAGATTCTTCATCAGGGAGATCGCCTGCTGGTCGACAAAATAAGTTTGAAAGCCGATATTGGTATAGTTGAACAGGTAGTTGGGCTGTTGCATGATGATATGGCTCATGTAGGACCGGGAATCGAGCTTTTCGCCGGATGTTCCCAGGTCGAACTGCGGATCGATCGCTGCGATATTGATGATCCGGCCGAGCTTTTCATAGGCTTTATACTGGGCAAAAGTCAGGTCCTGGCTTCCACCGAGAATGATTGGCACGATGTTTCTTTCCAGCAATTCGGCAAGGATAGCCGTCATCGCAAAGTAAGTATCTTCGATCCGGTGGCCGTGCATAACGTTGCCCAGGTCGACCAGCCTTGCATTAAAATTTCCCTGGAATAGCTTGTAAAACTCTTTGCGGATCATGTCGGGCGCATTGCCGCAGCCTGTATTGAAAAATGAATTCCGTTCCTCACCAACGCCGATGATCGCCAGGTCAGCTTCATCCAGCGAAGGGAAACCGCCGGGCTCGTGATAGGCTTTAACAACATCGCCCATCAGTTTGCGGCGTGATTTTTCAGCAAAATGATATCCCTTTAACTGAACCGGCTCAAAGTAGATCGATATATCCATTTTTTCCTATTGACCGCCCAAAAATAAGGGAAATCGGGGAATCACCATGTAGAGATCAGGATTTTTTGCGTGTAGGGGGAATTTTCTTCTTACCGCTTTTTTCCTGGGTTTCTGCCAGTTTCAGGCAGTCTTCCAGTGTCAGGGCGGCAGGATTTGTCCCTTTTGGGATCTTATAATTTGATTTGGAGATGGAAATATAGGGGCCAAATCGTCCGTTCAGGACCAGTACATTTTCATTCTCCGGGAACTGCCTGATGATCTTTTCCTTATCCTGCTTACGTTTCAGCTCGATGATCTCAATGGCTCTTTCATGGCCGACAAGGACCGGGTCGTCGCTCTTAGGCAGCGAGAAATACTGGTTTTTATGTTTGATATAAGGTCCGAACCTACCGACAGCAACCGTCATATCGGCATCCTCGAACATGCCCAGGTTACGCGGAAAATTGAAAAGCTCCAGCGCTTGCTCAAGGGTAAGCGTTTCGATCGACTGGCCTTTGCCAAGTCCGGCAAAACGAGGTTTCTCTTCGCTTTCCGTTTCACCGATCTGGACGACCGGGCCAAACCGCCCTAACTTCACGTAGATGTTCTTGCCCGATTTCGGATCGGTTCCCAGGAGCCGTTCGCCACTGAATTTGCCCGTTGTATCAACGGTTTCCTTGATCTGGTTGTGGAAAGGACCGTAGAAATGAGCAATCATTTCATTCCATTTTTTCTTACCGTCCGCAATCTCGTCAAAGTCTTTTTCGACCGTTGCTGTAAACTGGTAATCGATGATATTGATGAAGTATTGCATCAGGAAACGGTTCACGAGCACACCCAGGTCGGTAGGTAACAGCTTTCCTTTTTCGAAGCCGGCTTTCTCTTTCTTTTCCTGTAATTTGATCTCACCGTTTTTCAGGGTCAGCAGGTCAAAAGATCTCATAAAACCTTCCACATCGGCTTTTTCGACATATTCCCTTTTCTGGATGGTCGAGATGGTCGGAGCGTATGTTGAAGGCCTGCCAATGCCAAGTTCTTCAAGTCTTTTCACGAGACTGGCCTCGGTAAAGCGTCGCTGCGGCTGGGAAAAGCGCTGTTCAGCAAATATTTCGGCCAGGTCAGGCTGGTCCCCGACAGTCAAAGGCGGCAAAACAGCCCTGCCTTCTTCATCAGTGTCGTCATCCACCGATTCGCGGTAAACTTTGAGAAAACCATCGAATTTGATCACCTCGCCCTGGGCGATGAACTCCTCATGGCCGAGGGTTGAAACACCAATATTGATGATTGTTTTTTCGACGAGTGCATCGCTCATCTGGGAAGCAATGGTTCTTTTCCAGATCAGCTCATAGAGTTTTTTCTGTGCAGCACTGCCAGTAATGCTCATATTGCTGATATAGGTCGGCCGGATGGCTTCGTGCGCTTCCTGGGCCCCCTTGGTTCTGGTTGTATATTGCCGGGTTTTGGAGTATTCAGCTCCATAGATCTTCGTGATCTCCTCGCGGGTCATGGCCAGTGCCATTTTAGAAAGGGTGACCGAGTCGGTTCGCATGTACGTGATCAGACCTTCTTCGTAGAGTTGCTGGGCAACCCTCATCGTATTGGCCACCGAGAATCCCAGCTTGCGGCTGGCTTCCTGCTGAAGGGTTGATGTTGTAAACGGGGGCGCGGGAGATTTTTTTGCGGGCTTAGTATCTATACCGGTGATCCTGAAACTGGCACCGTTGCATTTTTCGAGGAATTTTTTAGCTTCTTCCCGTGTCTTGAACCGTGTGGGGAACTCCGCATCGAACGTGTAATTCTGATTATTGATCCGGATTGAGAAGCGGGCGGTGATTTTGTATGATGAGGTCGTGTTGAATGCTCGGATCTCTTCCTCACGTTCCACGATGAGACGCACCGCAACGGATTGCACGCGGCCGGCGGAGAGGGCTGGCTTGACTTTTTTCCAGAGCAGCGGAGACAGCTCAAAGCCGACCAGCCGGTCGAGCACGCGGCGTGCCGTCTGGGCATTCACGAGGTTCTTATCAATTTTCCTCGGGTTTTCGATCGCTTCCACAATGGCTGTTTTCGTGATCTCATGGAACACGATACGGCGGGTTTCGTTTTCATCCAGGCCGAGCGCCGACACCAGGTGCCATGAAATAGCTTCTCCTTCGCGGTCCTCATCAGTTGCAAGCCAGATGACCTCGGCCTCTTTCGCAATTTTTTTCAACTCGGTGACGACCTTTTTCTTTTCCGGTGAGATTTCATAAAGGGGAATAAAACCCTTTTCAATATCTACCCCCAGGCCTTTTTTCGAAAGGTCCATCACATGGCCGAAGCTGGAACGAACCACATAGTCTTTTCCCAGGAAACGCTCGATCGTTTTTGCTTTGGCAGGTGATTCAACAATTACCAGATTTTTGATCATGACTTTTATAAGCTTCAAGCTGCAAGCTTCAAGCTACAAGCTTTTAACTTGTGGCTTAATCCAACAACTTATTAATAAATCCTATCATCAGCATTTGTTCTTCTCTCACTTGAGTAACAAGGTTTTCCAGAAAATTATTATTACCAATGCCAATATTTTGTGCAATTAAAATTTGTGTTTCCAGTTCAAAAGCAGATCCCAATGCGATTTCGATAAATCTTTTTTATCCTTTTCACTCCTCCTGCTATTTCCTTCCGCAATATTACTGGGAATAGATATTGCCGCCCTGATAATTTGATTCCCCAAATTGAATTTTTCAAAACTTGGCCAGGATGATACTAAATTGTATGATTCCCGGGTGATTTCCATTCCTTTGCTCCAAATCAGTAATTTTTTAAAGTCCTTCATAAGTAAAAGATATTAATTTGTGCTTATGCGGACCGGCGGCCTCAAGCCTCAAGCCTCAGGCCTCAAGCTTGTAGCTTGCAGCTTGCAGCTCTCATTCAAAGCCCGCAAAAGTACAATTTTTCTTATTAATCGGATTTTTAGGAAAATATACCCGGTCAAAAAGAAAAAATTTTGAATTTTAAATTTTAAATTATGAATTATAAGGAGTTACACATTCGATAATGCGCTGGCCAGGGAGTCAAATTTATGATGATAATCTTCCATCGACCGGCGGATAATCTCGTGGGCTTCATCAACCCCGAATACATGGGTGATCACCACATTGCGGTCCTGTCCGGGAAGATCCTTGTAAGTGAGAAAATAGTGTTTGAGCCGGTCGACGACCAGTTCAGGCAGTTCAGCAATATCCTTGAAATGACCGTATACGGTATCGTTGTTCAGCACCGCAATGATCTTATCGTCCGATTCATCCTTGTCGATCATCCGGAATCCCCCGATGGGCCTGGCCCTCACGATAATATTACCGTGCGAGATTTCTTTTTCGGTCAGTACGCAAATATCAATCGGATCGCCGTCGCCTTTGATGTTCTCCCGCCCTGATTTTTCCATACAAAACGCGGCAACCCTGTCGGCGCTGAACGTCTGCGGCATGAAACCGTAAAGCGCCGGTACCACGTTGGAATATTTCTGCGGCCGGTCGATCTTCAGGTATCCGGTCACCTTATCAATCTCATATTTTACCGTATCGGTCGGCACCATTTCGATAAAAGCGGTGACAATGGCCGGGGCTTCTTTGCCGATGTCAATGCCATGCCACGGGTGGGACTTGTATCGCAGGCCCATCAGCCGGCCTATTGGATCCATGAGAATGTTTGCCATAGAAATAGTGATAATGTGATATGGTGATAATGTGATATGGTGGTGCAAAACTACAACTTTCTTCTGTTACTTCATTTCCCGTCCCGGGTTCTCGCTGAGAAATGCTTTCCAGCCGGATAGCTTCTTCCCCGTTTTGCCGGGATTTTTCTGGAAATAGTGGCATACTGCCGCCGCAACTCCGTCGGTAGCATCAAGATACTCAGGGTCCTCGGTGAATTTCAGGATATTTTGTAGCATTGAAGCCACCTGTTCTTTGGAAGCATTACCGTTTCCTGTGATCGACTGCTTGATCTTCCTGGGGCTGTATTCAAAGATGGGGATTGTATGTGACAGTGCTGCTGCCATCGCAACGCCCTGCGCACGGCCCAGTTTCAGCATCGACTGGACGTTTTTTCCAAAAAATGGGGCTTCAATAGCCAGCTCATCCGGATGATATTCTTCGATCAGGGAAACCGTTCTGTCAAAAATTCTTTTTAACTTGTCCTCGTGTTCGGGTAACTTGTGAAGTTTGAGGACCCCCATGGTCAACAACTCAACTTGTTGTTCTCTGATGAGAATGATGCCGAAGCCCATGATTGTTGTACCGGGATCGATACCTAAAATTATCCGTTCCAAGTGAGAGCCGCTAAAAACTAGTTCATGAAAGATCAAAAAGCAAAAGTAAGGAAAACCATCAATTACCTGCTCAGGGGACTGATCATTCTGCTGACATACGGTTTTATTTATCACCAGGTGTTCAGGGAGAACAAGTTGCAGTCGGTGAAAGATTTTCTGGCTGGTATCATGGACCGTGAAAATATGTGGTTGTGGTTAGGTTTGCTTCTGGCCATGATGCTGGTCAACTGGAGCCTCGAAACGGTGAAATGGAAGTTGTTGATTGCAAAAATTGAAACGGTATCATTCTTTAAGGCTTTCCAGGCCGTGATGACCGGTGTTTCGGTCAGCCTGTTCACCCCAAACCGCACGGGCGATTACCTGGGCCGCGTTTTTATCCTCAATAAAGCCAATCACATCGAAGGGATCCTGATCACGGTCATCGGCAGCTTCGCCCAGATCATCGTCACCCTGAGCGTGGGGTTGTTCTGCCTGCTCACCTTCGTGGACCACTATCTACGCGTTCCATATGATATTGGTGAATACCTCTTTAACAGCTTGATTTTCCTGGTCCCCTGCCTGGTTTTCGCGCTGATCATGATTTTTTTCAGGATTGGACTGTTGTCGGATTTTATCAGCCGGTATATCCCGGGAAAATGGGAAAAGTTAAGGAATTATGCCGCAGTGTTTGGAAAATTTAACAGCAAAGAACTCGGCAGTGTATTGCTGCTCAGTTTCTTCCGTTACCTGGTATTCACCGTTCAGTTTTACCTGGTCATCCGGCTGCTCGGGGTGCAAATCCCGGTGCTTGAAGGCCTTATCCTGATCCCGGTTATTTATTTTATCATGACCATGATACCTACGGTTGCGCTGACTGAACTCGGGATCCGGGGCTCGGTGTCGATATTTGTCTTCGGACTTTATTTTAAGAAATTCGGGATGGACACCAGCAGCAACGAGCTGATCATCTTTTCCGCTTCATCGTTGATCTGGCTGATCAACCTGGTCATTCCGGCTATTCTGGGGACTTTCTTTGTGTTCAGCCTTAAGTTTTTCAGGAAATGAGCAGCGGGATGGTTACTGGTCACTGGTCATTAGTCACTGGTCATTGGTCACTGGGTATTAGTTACTATTCACTGTTCACTGTTCACCGTTCACTCTTTACTGGCTTGTGGCTTGTGGCTTGCAGCCTTTTTTTAGCCTTTCTTTACGCTGGTCTGATTGGTTTTTTCACGTTCGGCTGGTACAGGAAGAAGAAGTTGGCAGTTGGCAGTCGTCAGTCGTCAGTCGTCAGTTGTCAGTTGTCAGTCAGTATTATCGTTCCGGCCAGAAATGAGGAAAAGCATATCGTTGAGCTGTTGAATGACCTGTCAGTCCAGGATTATCCGAAGGATTTGACGGAGATCATTGTTATTGATGATCATTCAAACGACGGAACATATGGCCTGGTTCGTGAATTTGCAGCACGAAATAAATCGTTAAAGTTCATTTTATTAAAAACCGAAGACGTTAATGTTTCCGGGAAAAAGGCAGCGATAAGTCTGGGAATAAAGCATGCCTCCGGAGAGATCATTCTGACCACTGATGCGGATTGCCGGATAGGGAAAGGGTGGATTTCGTCTCTGGTCAATACTTTTAAAGATGAAAAAATTAAAATGGTTTTCGGACCGGTGAGTTATTTTGAAGGAAATGGATTTTGGGATGATTTTCAATCGATGGAATTTGCGGGGCTGGTGGCTTCCGGCGCAGGTGCAGCGCTGGCGGGTCATCCGTTCATGTGCAACGGGGCAAACCTTGCTTACACGAAAGAGGCTTTTTTAAAGATTTCGGGATATGAAGGAAATGAAGAGTACCTTTCGGGAGATGATGTTTTTCTTCTTCATAAAATGAAAAGAGAGTTTGGAAGAAGATCCGTTGTTTTTTGTAAAGATGAAAATACCCTTGTAAAAACATATCCTGCAGCAGGATTCGGGAAATTTCTGAATCAACGTATTCGCTGGGCTTCAAAAAGCAAAGGCTATCATGATAATCTTTCAATAATTACCGCCCTCCTCGTATTTTCTTACAGTCTTATAGTCCTAACGTCATTCATCGCCGGTTTCTTCAATCATCATTATTTCTTCATTCCTGTTGGATTATTAGTATGGAAGATGATCGCGGATTTTCCGCTGATGACAGGAATAACAGGCTTTACAGGGCATCGAAAATCACTCGTCAGTTACCCTGTATTTCAATTGATCTATCCTTTTTATATCGTGATCGCCGGGTTTATAAGTTTTTTCGGAAGAAAATCCTGGTAAGCAAATCCGGAATCCGGAATCCGGAATCAAATAATCAGCATCGCATCCCCGTAGGTGAAGAACTTGTACTTTTTATCGATGGCTTCCCGGTAAGCATCCATCAGGAATTCATAGCCGGAAAAAGCAGCGGCCATCATCATCATGGACGACATGGGGAGGTGGAAGTTGGTGATCAGTGCGTCGGCGACGGTAAAATCATAAGGCGGGAAGATGAATTTGTTGGTCCAGCCGCGGTACGGTTTCACTTTACCCGAAATGGAAACGGCGGTTTCGAGGGCTTTCATGGTGGTGGTCCCAACGCTGACGATCTTTTTCCGGTTTTCCTTGGCGCTATTAATGATTTGGGTGGCGGATTCTTCGATCAGCATCTCTTCGGAGTCCATTTTGTGCTTGGTCAGGTCTTCCACTTCGATGGTGCGGAAGTTCCCGAGGCCGACGTGCAGGGTGATTTCGGCAAAATCAACCCCTTTAAGCTCGAGGCGCTTCATCAGCTCACGGCTGAAGTGCATCCCGGCGGTGGGAGCGGCCACAGCACCTTCGTGTTTTGCGTAGATCGTCTGATACCGGATATCATCCAATGGCTCGACCGAACGCTTGTGGATCTTGGGCAAGGGGGTCTGGCCCAGGTCGGTGATCGTTTTCTTGAAATCCTCGTAAGGCCCGTCAAATAAGAACCTGAGGGTTCTGCCGCGTGAGGTTGTATTGTCGATCACTTCGGCAACGAGCGAATCATCATCGCCGAAATACAACTTATTACCGATCCTGATCTTTCGGGCCGGATCCACCAGCACGTCCCACAGGCGCGATTCACGGTTCAGTTCGCGGAGCAGGAACACTTCAATCTTAGCACCTGTTTTTTCTTTGGTGCCATACAACCTGGCGGGAAAAACCTTGGTATTGTTGATCACAAAGATGTCACCATCATCGAAATAATTCAGGATATCTTTGAAATCTTTGTGTTCGATGGTGCGGGTCTTCCGGTTCAGCACCATGAGTCGTGATTCGTCCCTGTTTTCAAGGGGCCTTTCAGCAATAAGTTCAGAGGGAAGATAGAATTTAAACTGGGAGAGTTTCATAACAACACTTTACATCATTCTAAAAAGTGGTGCAAAGGTAATACATTAAAAAGCCTTTGTCAACTGATTAAGTGAATTTGTGCTCCAACGGCTTTAGTCGTTGGACGACGAACTCATCAATGCCTGAAACTGCTCTAAGCTCAGCGAATCTTCAATCCGGTATTCCCCGATTCGTGTCCGCCGCAATGCAGCTAGGTATGCGCCCGAATTCAGCGCCTCGCCGAAATCCCTGGCCAGCGAACGGATATAGGTGCCTTTGCTGCACACCACCCGGAAATCAACCTCGGGTAGTTCGATCCGCGTGATTTCAAATTCACTGATCGTAATGGTGACCGGCTCCAGTTTGATTTCACGGTTTTTACGGGCGTGGTGATATGCGCGCTTTCCATCGATCAACTTGGCCGAAAATAGCGGCGGGACCTGCTGAATCGTCCCGGTGAACTGTCTGGTGGCGTTGAGGATCATTTCCGATGTGATGTGATCGATGGGAAACGTTTGATCGACGGGCTTTTCCGTATCATAGCAGGGGGTTGTGGCGCCGATATAAAATGTTCCGGTGTATTCTTTGTCAAGGCCGGTGAGATTAACGATCTGTTTGGTCATTCCACCGGTACAGATCAGCAACAGGCCGATGGCTTTGGGATCAAGCGTGCCGGCATGGCCGACTTTCAGCTTTGTGTGCAGGTTTTTTTCAAGGATGCGGCGCACTTTGTTCACCGCATCGAACGAGGTCCAGTCGAGCGGTTTATCGATCAGCAGAAGTTCTCCTTTAATAAAATCAAACACTGTGAAAGGATTAATCCTTGGGTTTCTTCATAATGGCGAAGATCTCCACCACATATCCGGCGATGATCAGGATCGGGGCAAGCGTCAGCCGGCGGAAGTTGAAAATGTCATAGCTGAACACGTTCGGGTCTTTGCTGCCCCCGCCGATCATCAGCAGGAAGCCCAGTACAATAAGGCCCAACCCGATGAGCAGGAGTTTATAATTTTCCTTGCCAAAAGCAAACCCGGCGCGGGATTCCGGTTCAGCTGCCTTCGCGGCAACCGGCTTGTCTTTTACGGGTATTTTCTTCTTGTCAGCCATGATTCGTTCATTTAAAACACAAAAGTAGTAAAATAAAGTTTGTTAAAAAGAAATGACGGGGTTAGTCTTTGGTCACTGGTCATTAGTCACCGGTCATTAGTCATTGGTAATTAGTCATTGGTAATTGGTTACTGGTTTTTGGTCACTGGTCACTGGAAAATCGATGCCGAAGGCATCAAATATGAATAGATGAAATATCCGCTGAAAAATTGTTCGACCCCATTCGGGGTCGAATTTTCCAATCATTATTCCATGTTATTCAAATTGGAACCCTTCGGGTTCCGGGCGTTCCAATCCTCCATGCCCCCACGCCTCCACGCCCCCATGCCCCCACGCCTCCA
>AMWB02038409.1_pt1 | contig 17535 bp, 12 predicted proteins | sample 200311 | NCBI WGS metagenome assembly AMWB02 (sample SAMN02737377, study PRJNA173069) | bioreactor metagenome | biome: anode biofilm in microbial fuel cells | place: USA: California | collected 2010-12-16 | reverse complement strand
AGTACCGGATATCCCCCACATCCACATGAACGAAGTTTTCTGAAGGATAATATCCGACACCCCCTTTTTTCAGCGATACCGCAACCTTCCTGACGGCGGATATTTTACGATCCGGCAAACGGATGTCAACCGCTTTGCCCTGGATATGCAGGCTGTTCTTGGCAACATTTCCGCTTTCCCGGCAGAGCATGGCGTTTGTTTGGGGAGTTCGGTATCCGGATATGATGTGAAACGGGGATGAACGGGTTTCCAGTTTCAAGGATATGCCATAAAGATAATCGAGAAGCTGGGGATCAATATTTTTAACGGCTCCCGTACGATAGTCCCTGAACAATTTACTGATATCTTTCAATGCTGCCGGGGAATACCGGCCTTTGGAAAAATACGAGACATCCAATTTCTCACCGGTATGGGGATTAAAAAAATGTAACGCTTTGGATTGGTTAATTTTTGCTTTTTTAACTTTTCGATGAATTGCGGAAAATGCCGTTCTCGGGGCAAGCCCCAGCAAAGCAGCCATGGCACCCATCTTCAGAAAACCTCGTCTGTCCATATGTAAAGAGCCATCTTCCGACATATTTGCAAATAATGATAAAATACGCCCACCTCCTTTACAGTATTTTGATCAGATATTCCCTTCTATGGCTAAATAGAAAAAAATACCTTTCTTTGTCAACCCAAAATATTTATAGCGCCGATTAGGCTCGGGACATGAACTTTCCGGTTTCCGTGTTGACCTTGACCCGCTCTCCGGCTTCCATGTATTCCGGGACCTGAACCACGATACCATTTGAAAGTGTCGCAGGCTTGGTCCTTCCGGTAGCCGTCGCCCCCTTGATGCCAGGGGCCGTATCCATAATTTCCAAAGGAATGGACTGAGGCAGCTCAATACTGATGATCCTTCCATCATTAAGCAGCGCGGTTATCCCCTCCAGATTGTCAATCAGCCACACGGCCTGATCCACAAGCGTTTCCGCTCCCAGGGTGTACTGATTATAATCCTCGGTATCCATAAACGTGTAAAGGTCGCCTTCTTTGAAAATGTACTGAACCGGTCTTCGACTTAATTCTACATCCTCCAGGGCATCGTTTCCTTTAAAGGATTGATCCAGCTTCTGACCGTTTTGGACATTCATCAGCCGGACTTTGTAAAGCGTCAGCGCGCCCCGTGCGGACGGGGTTTTTACATCAATGTGTTTGACCATATAGAGCTGTTGATTGATGGTAACAACATTTCCTTTTTTCAAATTGGATGCTTTAAGCATGGTCCATCTTGCTCCATAAATTCATTTTTCTTCAGTTTCCAAGACTTTTTTGATACAACCGGTCATGCTCGGCACAAACCATATCCCAGTTGAATCGTCTTAAAATCATGGCGATGGCTGCTTGTTTAAATTCTTCCAGGCGGCTTTCGGCCATGTCGTCAACAAGATCCAGACAGGTTGAGATGGCCTGAATGTCTCCTACCGGAAAAGACAGCCCCTGCAAGGTCTCCATCACTTCCAGATGCGGACGGATATCACTGGTAACACACATTGCGCCATAAGACAATGCTTCAAGAAGGGTGATCGGAAGTCCTTCCAGCTCGGATGCGGCAACAAAAGCGCGGGTATTGGAAAACAGCTCCTGCAGAACCGCCCCGAACTGATATCCCGTAAAAATGACGGAATCGTTATTTTCAGCCAGTTTCCTTAAACCGTTCATATACTGCCCCGAGGCGGCATTGTCGCCGACAATCACCAGTTTGCTTTTTCTGGGCTTCAACATGTATGCTTTAATAACATCTTCAATGCGTTTTTCCGGAACCAGACGGCCGACACACAAAATAAACCTTCGGGCCGATAAATCCCATTGTTTGATCAGGTCCGGAGCGCAGTGGGCAAGGGGTGTCATTCCGTTGGGGATATAAACGGTTTGAACCCCATGTTCTGAATTGAAATAATCCTGAAGCTCCCGGGAAACCACAATGCGGTATTGCGCAAAAAAAATGGCGCTCAGCTCGCCCAGATAAATCAGCCGGGAGGCCAACCATGGCCATTTTTTCCGCTGCCAGTCGAGGCCGTGGCAGGTAAAAAACACCTTCATCCGGGGCCTGAAAACCCGCGGAATCCAACTGAAAAAGCAGGGGCCGATGCCATGGATATGTACGATGTCTGGGTTGGTGAAGAGAATATGAACAATGGAGATCAGCGTATGCAGCAACGCATCGGTATATTTAAAATTCAGCGTTGGCAGTTGCTTGATCTTCATCCCCTTATACCGGGTCATTCCTATGGGGACATAATACGCGCGGGAATAAACGGTAATGTCATATCCTTTTTCGGCTAGACGGGAATAAAGGTTTTCACAATGATGCTCGATGCCGCCCCATGTGGCCGGGATACCTCGGAAACCGGTTACGGCAATAGTCGTCATGGGCTGATAAGGGTGAACATGGCTATTTCCAAAGTGCGATAAGCCGGGAGATGGTTTCATCAATGTTGAACCGCTGACAGACGTCCTGATAAGCGTTTTTGCCATATTCCGCTGCTATCCCGGGATGGTTCAGTAAAAACGATATGGCATCGGCCAGTTTTTCCGGATTCCCGGGAGGAACCAGCAGGCAATTGTGCCCATGTTTTAAGACAGCCCGGTTTCCGGGGATATCGGTTGCCACAATGGGTCTTGAAGCTGCCATGGCTTCCAGAAGCGCCAGGGATGTTCCCTCTGAAACAGATGGCAGTACAAATACCTCGGATAAAGCCAGAATGTCCACAACATCGCTTCTGCTGCCCAGAAAATTAATGACATCCTGAACCTTAAGATTCTGACTCAGTTGTTCAAGCGCCGCCTTCAAGTCCCCATCGCCTGCCAGAAGCAGCCTGACATTTTCAACCTGATGAACCAGCGGCGGCATCGCAGCAATCAGATAGCTGTGCCCCTTGGGCGGCATGAGTCGCCCGACCGAGGTGACCAGCCGCTGGCCCGGCAGAACGCAAAGAGTCGGCAGGATATCAGGATCGGGCAGTTTGCGGTGAATCGCCTCCACATCGATGCCATTGACAACAATTTTAATTTTAGACGGCGCCAGATGAAAGACATCCTTCAATTGCTGCGCCACATCGTCAGACACGGCCACGACGGCATTTGCAAGACGATACAGCAAGCGGGTTGCGGCGATTCTGAGATAATTCCGGATATCGCCGGATTTTCGTTCCGGCAGCAGAGCGGGGTAATGCACGGTGGAGATGATTCGCCTGGCGCCATAAAGCCAGCCTGCAAGTATGCCCGCAAACTCGGCATCAGAGAGGTGGCAATGCACCACATCCACCCGGTACCGCCTGCAAAGAAACATAATGTCCCGGATGTTCTGGTAAAAATAGATGATAAAATCCATAGGGCACAAAATACTGGGTCTTGACCTGTTCATACAAAAGACAGGCACCCCTTTGGATTCGATCCGGGATTTCAGCGTAACATCGGGTTGAATGACGCAGACAAGCGTCTGATAAGCAGACTTGGGCGTTTTATCCGCCAGAAGGACCAGAAGTTCCTGGGCACCGCCGATGTTGAGTGCATCGATCACATGCAGGATCGTCGTTTTTTTGCCGGGCGTGTTGATGACTACCCCATCATTTTATAAATATTCTGTGGTATGGGGAACTGCCGATCGTTCAATATCACTCCGATGGACGTAATCCCGAATTTCTGGAGCTTATCAATAGCCAGTTTACTGACTTCGCGGCGGGAATACCCATACCGGCAAACCAGGGCCGTCATATCCACCAATCTGGCGAATTCGATCATGGCAGGGCTGGCGGTCAAGGGCTGTCCATCGATAATGGTCATATTGAAATTGGAGTGACAATAATTCAGCAGAATTTCGATGTGTTCAAGCGACAGCATGTTGCTGCCGGAATTTTTCGGAATTTTCCCGGATCCGGAAGGCAGCAGATACAGACCGGGATATTCGGTTTGCACAATCAGCGATGCCAGGTCTTTTTTTTCAGCAACAAATGAATACAGCCCCGGCAGATTCTGGATTTTAGGGATGACGGCATGATTCAGATTCGAATCCACATACAGAATTTTCATGTTGTATTCTTTGGACAAAAACATGGACAGGTAGAAAGAAACAAAAGTATTTCCCTCTTTTCGGGTTGCCCCGCAGACCAGGAGCGTTTCAATGTCCTGTTTGCTTTGAATCAGGATATTGGCCCAGATATCCGAAAGCTGAGCGCTGATTTTGGAAAGAATTCCCGGATAATGTGTGGAAAGCTTGTCGGACGGCATTCGCGGGCTGAACCGGAATTTCAGCAGTTTTGAAGCAGCAGCCGGTTGCGGTCCCCGGTCCTGGGCCGGCTGATGAACAGGTTGGGGTTTATGGGTCTGATAAAACATTTCTTCAAAAGACCCGGAATCTGAAGACCTTGGTTGGGGGGTGGCAGAATCCGGCGGAACGGAAAGTTTTTGATTCAGCCGCTTATCCGTTTGCGGATAAGCCTGAGCATTACCGCCTTCTTTATGTCTGGAATATACCTGTTCCCATATCGTCATAACATGCGCCTTCGGTTGTCACTATCCGTTATCGTTTAACGACCTGACTGTTAATACCTTTTTTCTGAAGCTCCTGTTGCAGGGTTTCCGCCTCAGATTTTTTCTCATAACCGCCCAGATATAAACTGATACGATCTCTGCCCTTTTGGACTGTATAGGGGAAATATCCGGATTGCTTCAATTTTGTGAACATATTCAACGTGTCGGTTTCATTTGGATACTCACCAACCTGGCAGACGTAGTCGTTTTTTTGAATCGTTACCTTGGACAGCTTATATGCTTTTTGAGCACTACGAGCTTCCTCTTCCGTAGAATACTGCCCAATGTAAACGCGCCACCAGATACCCATATCGCCTAGATCCACCTTAACCAGATAGGGAGTCAGTCCCAGTTGTCTGATTTCGGCGATTTCGACAAGAGCACGATCCGCCTGCTGATAGCTTGAAGCTCTGAGAGAAAATGGATGAAAAGCAACGGGTTCAGCGGATCCCGATGAAACGGGTTCGGTTTTTGAAGCTGGTTGAAAATCCATTCTTCCGGCCGGTTGTGGCTGTGCATCAATCGGCGCTGACGTCATGGCCTCATTTCGGGTTGCGTCTGCCGGGGTCCCGGCAGAGGTCTTATCGGTCAATTCTTCACGCAGCGCTGGCACCTGGGCAACAATTTTTTCAGGTTGGGCAGCGGGCTTTTGCGGTAAAGCCTGCTCTTTTGCTGCTGCAGGGGGTTGTGGCACAAACTGGTTTACAGAATCTTGCTGTTCCGTCCGGGACCCTTGCCAGGGGAATAAAGTTTGCATCTGCGCGTCATTCATGAAAATCCTGGATAACACGGCCCCGGATATCATCAACAGGATGGCTACCAAGGTGATTATTGCCATTTTTCTTAATTTCTTTACAAAACCCGAGGTCTGGGCATGGGGTTTTCCCACCTGAACTTCTTCCGGATCATCCAACAGCATCGAAAGCGATGTTTCCCGATCAACATCATGAATATCTTCTGAAATGGCTATAAAGTGCCTGTCAGTTTCTTTTGAATCCGACTGGGCATCGGCTTCCCTTGAATCAATTTGTGTATCGGACTCTGTATTGTCTTCAATTCCCGTCAGACTACCTTCGACCAGTTTTTTAGCGTCATCCACAATATCCGGAGGAATCGTGCTCAATTCCCTTGACGCACCAATCAACAAACAGGTATCGCAGATATTGTTGATCAGACGCGGCACGCCGCCGCTGTATTGAAATATTTTCTGAAGCGTTTCTTCAGGAAAAGCCGGGATGCCTGTGGCACCGGATTTGAGGAGACGGAAAAAAATATAATTCTTCGTTTCCTCAAAACTGAATCTGGACAAATTATATCGTCTTTTGATCCGCTGATTCAGCGAGCTGATGGCCGGGTTTCTAAGATCTTTCAGAAAAGAGGGGTGAGCGATAAAAATCATGATAAACGGAAAAATTCCGTTATGACTGAATGTAGATAAATGCTTCAGTTTGGTCAGGGTTTCCAAATCCAGTTCATGAGCATCATCAATAATCAGATAGAAGCGGATATTTTCAACGTCGGACCTGAAATAGTCGTAAATCATGTCCTGAAGAATCCCCTCATCCTCAGGAACCGGAGAGATTTCCAACCTGGCGGCAATGCGCCGCAAAATTCCGCTATAACCTTCATTCGGAGTGGGAACATACTCAATGGGACGCTTGCCTTTTTTCTTCAAGACCTGAATCAACCGCAGACAGAGCAGTGTCTTCCCCATGCCGTATTCGCCGGTCAATACCAGAAAAGGCTCCTGGGAATCGATGCCGAAAAGTAGATAATACCACGCTTCCTTATGGGTATCAGAGATAAAAATAACACCGGGATTGGGATGGGTACTGAAAGGCTCTGATTTTAAGCGATAGTAGTCTTTATACATGTTCGCGCAAATTCCTTATCGGCGATTTGAATCTTCAAAGCTGATTCCCGAGTACGTATATACAAGCCATCCGCCAGTCCTGCAAACAAAAAAGGAACGGCATTGATAAAAAGTGCGTTTGAAGGCTCGACAAAAAGATTGTTATTTAAATAAACGCACCAGATTGCAAAAATAGCAATGCACAGGTTACGCCCCATGAAGCCTGACTCGGGCAATTTTTCGGTTAACTGGGCCATTCGCCGCAGGATAAGGATAACCAGTGCCAGATAGACCAGAAATCCTTCCAGTCCCAGTTCAGTTGCAATTCCCAGCAGATGATTGTGCTGAAACTGAGTTCCCGCTTCTTCGGCAACAAACGCTGTCCGCCCTTTGTAGGACCGGGTGGAAGCTGGAATGAACTGAGCCAGTCCGATACCCATCAGCGGACGCTCTGAAAACAGAAAGTATGATTTTTCCAGCAAGGCCATGCGAATATTTACTTCTTCAACCTGATAGACGCCGCCTTCCCTTCTTTCCGTTGAAAGGAGTCTGGGGGAATTGACAATTCCGACAATCACCACCAGGGCAAGGGGGAGTGAAATCAATTTCCATTTTGAAAAAGATGTTTTGTACCACCTCAGAAAAATAAAGAGCGAGATCAGCAGCCCCAGATAAACGGACCGGGTCAGGGTAAAAAAAACAGCCGGGGGAAAAAGCAGCAGCGATGCCTGATAAAAGACTCGGGTAAATCCGGTCTTTTTTTGAAGGAGATGAAGACCGCTGATAAAACCGATCAGAATCCCGACGCCGTTGAAAGCAGCATTCAAAAGCGGACCTCTGGCGCGTTCCAAATGTAGTGTCGATACCAGAGGATCATTGATATATCCGGGAAAAACATACTGCCGCAGATTGAAATATTCGAAAGGGGCAATCAGGCAAAGATACAAACCGAAAAAAAACAATGTGTGAAAAATCACCTGAACCTGATTTTCATCGCGAATATAATTTTTGGCATAAACATAAATGATGAACGGAAATAAATAGCCGGTGATAAAGACATACCAGGGTGAGGGGAAATATGGACTTGCACGCAGAAAGCCCGTGCGGGTCATTGAAACAAGACAGATCAGAACAAATACAAACATGGTCATTTCAATAGCGTTGTCAGTCCTCAGATTCACCTTCCCTGTAAACAGACCTGCGCCAAGGATTGCCATAACCGCTACGAACAACAGCCGCTCAATAGTGATATCAAATACACCGGCAATCCGCAACACAAAGAAATTCGGCCCGAAAACAGCGCTGGCAACCAACCAGCATGCCAGAATTATCGCCGGAAAGGAAGTCTCATCAGGTTCCGTATTGCTTTTCTGCTGTTTTCCCCGAACCCACAGCAAAATAACGGCTACAGAGACGACCATAATCAGGATCAGAGGGAGTATATCCATATCTTACATGAAAGAAATTAAAATTGTGTGTGCCCTTCCTGGTTAAATGAAAAACCACTTTCAAGTTTTGATGGCGCTACGAAGTCATAATTTTAAACACTGGGAATTGACCCCAGAACCGGAACATTCAAATGCGTTTCAATGTCATAGAGCGTTTTGATGCGGTGATCAAAATGATCTACCGTTAAGGCAACGGCAATCCCCAGGAACATTCCCGAAATCAGTCCGCCGATGGCTATCAATATCCGATTGGGTTTAAATGGTTTTACGGGAACCATGGGTTTATCGATCAGCGTCAGGTTCTGTTTATCCTGATTCAGGGATTGCGCCATCCTGGATTGTTCCAATTGCCCCATGGCTCGGGAATAGGCATCTTTGGCAAGATTGTATTCCGACTTCAGATTTTCATACCCTGCCTTATCATGGGCGGTTTTCTGGATTCGCTCCTTAAGGTCGTGAATCACTTTTTCGAGTTGCCGGATTCTGGCCTCAATACTTTGCGCACTCATCTTTTGCGCATTAACGGATCGTTCCAGTTCTTTTTTCAGGGAATCCACACTCAGATTCAGCTCCTTTTCAACCTGTTTCAGGGGCTCATAATTTTCCTTAAACTGGGGTTTCATTTCGTTCAACTGAAGCTGCAGTTGCGAAACCTTGGTTTTAAAAACCGTGATGGCGCGACCGGAAACCTCCATTTCCAGAGGAACCGTCGGTATTCCTTTCTTGTTGACTTCCCGTTCCAGAGATTCAATGGACATGTTCAGTCCGGCAAGCTCGATCTGAAGTTCATGGTAATTTCGCAGAAACTGGCTTAACAACATGTTGGGACCGACTTCCGAATTTGCTTTTCCCGGCTCCAGATTCAAGATTTCAAGAAGGGCCAATGCTTGTTTGGTTTCAAAGTCCCGGAGTTTACTTTCCTTCTCCAGCATGTCTTTATTCAGTTTTTGCGTTTGTTCCACAAAAAATGCATACGAATAATCGGTCTTGGAACGGGTGATTTCAAGATATGTGTCCAGATACCCCTGGGTAATAGCGCTTGCAATCTGTGTGGCCCGGACCGGATCATGGTCAATATATTGCACGTTAAACACATTGGAACCCTCGAAGGTTTCTCCCTCTGGCGGTACGACTTCCAGATTCGTCCGAATCTCATTAATCAGCTTGTCGGAAAATGGTTTTTTGTTTCCCGGGTTCAGGATTTGCAGAACCCTTTCCAGTACCCGATTGGATAGGATCAATTCTTTTTGATCCTGAAGATAGCGTCTCATCCGGTTCCGGTAGTCAAAAGAGCTTTCCTGCTGTAACGGGTCAAATCCTTGCGGAATAACCAGTGAAAATTTGGCGGTGGAGCGGTAGATAGACGGAAGCGTCACAGCAATGGCGGTTGAAAGGATAAAAACCGCCAGAAACACTATCATTACCAACCGCATCCGATCAAACAGGATAAATACAAATTCACGGAAAACGTTTTGCATAAAAAATCATCCTATGGATTGATATATGGATTGATTTGATAACTGGCACCCAAGCTGGTAGTAAAGGGAATCACTGCCCAAATACCTTTTGTAAAGATTCTCTCAATGGTATCATTTCTTTCATCGATCCGGGTCTTGGGGACATAAATAATGTCCCCGGGCTTTAATTTGACATTTGTCAAGGCCATACCCGTTTTTAATGCTGCTTTAATATTCACTTTAAAGGAAATCGGTCTTTCCAGCCCCTCATTGCGGAATATCGCGATTTCTTCCAGTTCACCGCTTTTTTTAAAGCCGCCTGCAAGCGTCAGGGCATTCAACACATTGGGCACGGAAGCGATGTCGTAAGCGCCGGGTCTTTCAACTTCGCCGAGAACATAGAGCTTGGGATGATGAATTTCCAGAAGAATCAAGGTAATATTGAGATTACGCACCTGTTTGGCATAGCTTTCATTAATCATTTTTTCCACCTGAGCCACGGTGAACCCTTGCACCTGCATGCCACCGATCAGCGGAAAGGAGATGCGCCCATCCGGAGAAACCGGGGCGATCTTGCTTTGCCCTCTGGCGGCTGTGGTAATGGCTTTTTTCAATTCGGCAACTTTCACATTGAAGTCTTCAAGGGCAACCGTAACCGCAGGTTGAGAAAGGTATTTTTTGTATTCCCGATTTAATTCCGCGGCGAGTTCCACAGGGGTCTTGGATTCCGCGGATAAATCACCGATGAGGGGCGCCGTGATTTTTCCATCGGATCGCACCAGGGCGGATGAACTGTACTGGGGATAAAAGGGAAGGTTGATGCTGATTCTGTCCTGAACTTCCAGGCGATAATCGTCCGGTGTTTTTTCGTATTTCAGATGGTAAACGATTTCAAGTACATCTCCAGGGCCCATACGGTACTCGGGAATATAGGGTACTGCAATATTGTTGATGATCTGATAATCCGGATTCAGCGCCGCTTTTTCAGGTGTCACCGTAAGCTGTGTTTCAAGCTCTTTCAACTGGCTGACATCTTCAACGGTTTTGATGTTTGCGTCAAATTTGGATGGACCATCCGGTGCACTATGAAAACAGGCGGGAAAGGACATCAGCGTAAACAGAAATATTCCATAACTGAAATGTTTCAGGAATCGGTACGTCGCAAATGGCATCATTGAGTACCCCTCGCATAAGAATAAAACCAACTGCAAATTGTATATTATTGAGGAAATACCATTAATTATAGGCTATTCCTTAAGCTCTTTCTTTACAGCAATTGCATCAATAGTCAAGTAATATTTTGAAAGTGTTCAGATAAAGAGTCGTGAATGTTCAGTCCAGTTGAAATGTCTGTCGCCAGTTATCCGTTTCTTCCCATTTGGGTTGGATGGATTTTTCAAACAGACAGTTGTTAATGACCAGCCAGTCCATATCCGTTCGCATAAAACACCGGTAGGCATCCCCAGGAGAGCAGACAATCGGCTCTCCCCGGACATTAAAACTGGTGTTTACCAATAGTCCGCATCCAGTCAGTTGTTTAAACGCCTGAATCAGTTGCCAGTACCTTTCATTGGTTTCTTTATGAACCGTTTGAATCCTGGCCGAAAAATCAATATGCGTAATTGCGGGAATATCTGAACGAAGTTGGTATAAACGATCGAAGAGTTCGGTCTGCCCTGACGTTGAAATGTCCTTCCGGTGATGACAGGTTACCGGAGCCACCAGCAGCATATAAGGCGAGTCTGTATCTATATCAAAATACTCCCCAACATCTTCCGCCAGAACCGAAGGTGCAAACGGCCGGAAACTCTCCCGGAATTTGATCTTCAGATTCATGCGTTTTTGCATTTCCGGATTCCGCGGGTCTGCCAGGATACTGCGGTTGCCCAGAGCACGGGGACCCCATTCCATCCGGCCCTGAAACCATCCAACCACATTTCCCTGCGTCAGCAACCGGGCGGTATCCTCGCATAGGAGATCAAACTTGGGATAAGGCTTCCAATTGGCATGAAATTGATATTCAAGGCGCTGGATATCCGCATCCCCATAAGCAGGCCCCAGATAGGCGCCTTTCATGCTGTCCGTATTCTCGGGTTTTCTTTCCGCGCCCTTCCAGATATATAAGGCTGATAAAGCAGCACCCAGAGCGCCGCCCGCATCTCCAGAAGCCGGCTGAACCCACAGACGCTTAAATATCCCGCTGTTCTGTATCCGGGCATTGGCGACGCAGTTGAGCGCCACGCCTCCGGCCATCACCAGGTTTTCACTTCCGGTCAAGTCTTTTGCCGTCCGGGCAAGCCGAAGAACCACTTCTTCGGTAACATCCTGAATGGCCAGGGCCAAGTCCATGTAAGGCTGGGTCAACTTGCTTTCAGATTCTCTTTTTGGAATCCCGAACAGTCTTTCCCATTTCTTGTCCTTGCACATTCTCAGGCCCGTGGCAAAATCAAAATAATCCATGTTCAACAGTACAGACCCATCCTGCCGGATATCCACCAGCTCAGTCAGAATCGCATCTTTGAAACGGCTATAGTGCCGGCTCGTTTTGCTGCCATAAGGAGCAAGTCCCATGAGCTTGTATTCGCCGCTGTTGACCTTGAATCCGCAATAATAGGTAAAGGCGGAATATAATAAGCCTATGGAATGGGGGAAATGGAGATCTTTAAGCATCCGGATAGAGCGTTCCTGCCCATGACCGATCGTGGTTGTGGACCATTCACCTACCCCGTCAATCGTTAGAATCGCTGCATCCTGAAAAGGGGAAGGATAGAAGGCGCTGGCAGCATGAGACAGGTGGTGTTCCGGAAACAGCAGCGGGGGCTTTTGATTCAGACGCTTACCATGAATGGACGCCAATTCTTCCCACACCAGACGTTTCATGAACAACTTTTCTTTAATCCAAACCGGCATGGCTGAAAGGAAACTCTGAAGGCCTCTAGGAGCAAACGCGTGATAGGTTTCCAGAAGGCGCTCGAATTTCAAAAACGGTTTGTCATAAAACGCGATGGCGGTAAAATCCTCAAGATTGAGGCCGGATTCCTTAAGAACGTAGCCAATGGCCTGCTGCGGAAATGACGGATCATGCTTGATGCGGGTGAAGCGCTCTTCATGGGCGGCGGCAATGATTTCCGGCCCATGGATCACAACTGCGGCACTGTCATGATAAAAAGCGGATATTCCCAGAAAGCAGTTTTTAATCATTGGGTTACCGGTGGAATGTTGGGGGTGGGAGCATTCAGATAACCATTCGCTATCAGATAGTGATATACACTTTGTGCATAAACATCGGTCACCATATCTCCGGGGTGTCCGTCCGCAGGATTTCCCCAAAGTTTTCGGTTGGGGAGATGATGTAATTCCCTGTAGACATCTGGGTAAAGATTTAAGTAATCAATATTGGCATTTTTCAGTAAAGGAATAATTTGTTCAAATCGCTGTTGTAACCACGGATGGTGATTTTCAGGGGTCATGACAAAGAGCATTCGGATATGGCGGGCGTTGCAATATTCGGACATATCGTTCAACAATGACTGATATTGTTTAAGATTGTCTGCTGAATACACCTTATTCAGCCAGTTGATATATCCATATCCAAAGAATGAATTGAAAAAATTATTGACCAAATCGACAAAAAAAGAAATGGCATTGGGGAATAAGTACCGGCTGATAGGCTGGATAAGGAACCTGTCAATGATTCCACCGTCATAAATAAAACGCTTGATATTGCTTTCATCCATAACCGGATCATTTACGACAAAACCCACCAGAAGCAGATCGAAATCATAGCGAATACCATCTGATTTCAGGAAACGATATTCGTCAAGCGTGGACCACCCGGGTTTTCCCCAATTAAGGATTTCTGACATTATTCCGTTTTGATTCAGTATGTTCTCTAATTTATGCGTCCAGATCACTCTATCGTCAACGCCTTCGCCCCAGATAAAAGAATCTCCCAAGACAGCAATCCGGGTGAAACCAGGGGTTTTGCGGATGGAATGGTCATTATCGTTAAACCCATAAGGATTCAATTTGGCCATGTTTTTATGGGTTTGATTGATTCGATTGTTCAACATTCTTTGCTTATAGGGGATCCATATAGGCGCATCTGTTTCCAGATTTGAAGGAACATATTTTAACCCGATCTCCAGCATCCAGAATGAAAAGAAAACCGAACAGACAATAAGCAGTAAATTTTGCAGAACGGGTTTTTTATACCGAAAAATCAAATATCCCAGAAACAGTAATAAAATATCAACAATCGCCAGAAAAATCTGTTTTTCCGTTTCTGCAAATTTGACTTGTCCCTGAGATATGAATTTAATTGTCCATTCATTTAATACAAGACCCGATACCATCAGGGAAATACCCAGAATCTGATACGAACGGTTCATCAAATAGCCGGATTTGAGATGTTTCATTCCGTGAGGCTGTTTCATCGCATTAAAACAGGGTATAAATAAATGGTGCCAGTGCAGATCCGCCGGAAAAAACAATCAAACCCCCAAGCATCAGCATAATCAGGATGATGGGAAGCAGCCAGTATTTTTTCCGCACGCGCATAAATCCCCAAAGATCTTTTATAATATCCACTGATTCTCCTATGTTAAAAAGGTGTTGTCAAATCTTTGGCCACAAACGTATGATTTCTTATTAAAAAAACCGAATCACTTCCTTTTTTCCATTTTTTTTGCAACATTGGATCAAAACCCACAGACCTTCGGATCAGACTGGCCGGCAGGATGATGACAAAAAAAATGAAAGTCAGCAAGATTCGGTTGGTGATTTTCCCCAGGAAAAGAGATAAATAATACCAGATCACAGCCATTGGCGCAAAAATTATTGGGATCGTCATTGCTGCAATCAGTATTCCAGCAGCAGGAAGAATCAGAGTCAGAATGTTCTTCCAGTAGGCTGTCAGAAGCAGGGCAAGGACGACAATTAATCCGGTATCCCTGCAATAGATCTGCGTTGGGTGAAATATGGGTTTCATGGGATCATGTTCCGGGAAGCATTCCTTCGGGTGAATAAATGGGGTAATACCGACATGACGCCAACCGTCGATTCTTTTTCCAGATGGCCGGCAATGCGGTTTAGTGCCAGGGGCTGAATCCGCTTCAGGGAATTAACGCCGAAGCTGCTGGTAAACCCCAGCCGGTAACCGCAATTTCGGGCAATCGTTTGAACAACGGAAGGGATATAACAGTAATCCCCAAATGGGTATGAAACGGACAAAACGGGTTGCCCTGTCTGGGTTTCCAAAATCTGCCTGGAAAGCATCAATTCTTCATATATCTGCCGGTTGTCCAGCATTGATAGAATCGGATGGGTGTGGGTATGAGATGCAACGGTCATCCGGGCTGAAGCCATCTCCCGAATCTGTTTCCAGCTCATCAATTCTTTATCCTGAAGATCAATTGAGGGAAGCGCAACTTCGCAAGTATCCGATAGATTCTGGAAGAATTGGTTGGTCTGGGTACTGGAAAACTTTTTCAATGCTTGCTGAAAAAATTGAATGGCACCTGAACGATCTGCCGGAAGATCATGGCGTTGATCGTTTATCACGATGAATGGTTTTTGGCATTTTTTAATCAGATAAGCGACAATATCCCACCAGCGCAGACAACGATCTGTAATCATTGCCGTGCAGACAAAAAAAAATGCCGGTATATCCAGCGATTTTAATACCGGATACGCCAGGGAGTAGTTATCCACATACCCATCATCAAATGTAATTGCAACCAATGGGGTTTTGAATTTCTCATGATGAGGTGATGCGATTACGTCAATCAAGTCTTTTTCTGAAAGGATTTGCGTATGCTGTTTCAGCCATTTCATTTGCCGCGCAAATTCATCCACATGGACATCGAAAACATTGTCATCGAATGCCGAAAGAACATCCGGTATCGCCGGACGGATACGGTGATAATTGAGCACAACAATGCTGTTATGCGCATAGAACTTTTTGATCCAAAATATCAAACCGGTTTTAAACAGGAAATCGGAAACCCATACCCGCTTCCCATTCAGCGATGGCATCCTCAACCCTGTACCCCGCGCGCATCGATTTGTTGCAATACCTGATGGGTCATCGGGTAGGTCGGGTTGATCGTAATGGCTTTTTGAGCAAACCGCCTGGCATCCGAATATTTGGCTAACGCAATCAGCGTTTTCGCCATGCCGCAATACAGATCTGGATATGGCAGGTTGAGCCGTTCCAGAATATAACCATGTTCAATCGCCTCCAAAAACCGCTCCTGGTCTATAAGAAGATTAAACAAACGCAAGCGGGCCTTGATATAGCTGGGATTCAAGCGGAGGGATTCATCAAAACAGCTTTCCGCATCTTTTTCAAGGTCAAGTTTCAGGAATAACACTCCCTGGATATAATGGATATCGGCATATTTCGGAAACATGGTGATGTATTCCTGAAAAAGCTGCAGCAGGCTTTCAAGGTTTTCTCCCGGAAATGTTCCTTTCTCGACAATTGCCATGATATCAATTAAATTCGGGCTGATATCTATATTGGTGACAAACCCTGCGATAATCTCGTCAATCTGATCGTTGCTGCCAATGTAGGCCGCAAGCAACGGACTGATAAGCGGAGATGCATATCCATGAGTTCTTGTGATCTGATGCCCTGTTTCCACCAAGTCTTTTAGATCCGTATCTGACGCGTCGATCTGACTGGCACGTTCCAACAAGGCCAGCGCCTGGCTGTATTGCTGCTGCCGGCAGTAAAGAACGCTCAGCTTCAGGATGGCGTCTTTGTAACCTGGATTGATCTCAATAGCCTTTTCAAGATACTGAATGGCCAAAGGGAGTTGTCGATTGCCGGCATGAACAATTCCCAAATAATAATAAATATCGGCAAATCCAGGCCGTTTTTCCAGAATCATTTTCAGGTTGGTTTCCGCCGCGATATAGCGGCCCGCAAATGCCTGACTTATCCCCAATTTGATTCGCGCCTCTGTATAATTGGGGTTGAAACCAACCGCTTCCTGAAAATTATGGATAGCCTGATCGACTTTCCCCTGCCCCAGATGAATGATTCCAAGTCGGTAGTATGCATCCGCATAAGTCGGATGGCTTTCCACCGTTTTTATCTGCAACATTGCTGCAGAATCCCAGGAAAAGAGTTCAGGTAAAATCGTCAAAAGCGATACCGTGGATACCTTCTCCAGAAGACGGGCAATTCGTTTGACTCTATAGGGATGAATGTTCTTCCAGTCGTTAACACCTGTATTTGTTGTAAACCCAAGATAATATCCACTATCGGCAGCTATTTCAGAAGTTTGCGGTGTGATAAACTGGGGTTCGCCAACCGGATAGCTTATGGTCAGAACCGGGCCGCCGATTTTTTCCTCGATAATGAGTTTGGATAATATCATCTCTTCTTTTTGTGCACTCTGACTGATCGTGGTTAACACCCGGTGGGTATGGGTGTGGGAACCGATGGTAACCTGATGCCTGGCCATCTCCCGAATCTCTTCCCAAGTAAGAATTTCCCGATCCTGCAATGCAATGTCCGGAAGCGCAACACCACAGATTTCGGAAAGCTCGGACAGCAGGTATTTGGTCTGTTCATATTGTTCCTGCTTCATCCGTTGTTGAAAATACTTGATGGCATCCTGTTTCTGCTCCGGTAGAAAAGACTTTTGCTCGTCTAAAGCGATGAAAGGTTTTTGGGTATGTTTAATCAGATAGGCAATGATATCCCACCAGGATAATTGACGGGTATTGATCATCTGGGTGGTTACAAAAAGAATGGCCGGGACCTCGTAATATTTCAGAATCGGAAATGCAATGGTGTAATTGTCCCTGTATCCGTCATCGAAGGTAATGACGACACTTGGCGTTGAAGCACTGGGAGGGAGAAAACCGTTCTCACTGTGAGAATCTATAAGCTCTTTTTCGGATAGAATGCGGGTATTGTGCTTCAGCCATTTGATCTGCCGGGCGAATTCATTTTCATCAACGGTGTATACCCCGTCGTCAAACGCAGGTTGGAACCGGGGATCAGATGGACGAATCCGGTGGTAATTCAATACAATCAGTTTGTTCCGCATGGGCAGTCGCTTGAACAGATTCACCACTTTGGAATTGAACAATACATCCGCCAGAAGTTCTTTCTTGCCCTTCATATAATCACCAAGGCTCCCCGATTTATTATTACCTAAAACATGCAATAATATATATTTATTAT